>Ga0335397_10000835_pt1 | contig 41391 bp, 50 predicted proteins | sample MAT04_FD_205740 | JGI IMG/M metagenome (GOLD analysis project Ga0335397, IMG submission 205740) | Freshwater microbial communities from Lake Fryxell liftoff mats and glacier meltwater in Antarctica - MAT-04 (spades assembly) (version 2) ... | reverse complement strand
GACCAATGAAGTACGAATCTCTCGAGGCTGTCACCCACGAGCACGCCGACGCAGTCGCCCGCAGCGGTGACGTGCACGCGCTCAGCCGCGTCGCGGTCTCCGTCGCTCTCGCGGACGACGATCTCGACTGGTCGACGGCGTTTCTCCTCTCGCTCGCTCGGCACGAGAACGCAAACGTGCGGGGCAACGCCCTGCTCGGCTTCGGTCACCTCGCGCGTCGCTTTCGCGCGATCGCCTGCACGGCATCGGTGGCGGCTGCAATCACCACCGGTCTCGCCGACGCGGACGCCTTCGTGCGCGGGCAGGCCGATGCCGCAGCGGACGACTTCCAGCAATTCATTGGCCCGCTCGAGAGCTTCGAGGGCCGCTGAGGCGCTGGGTGGGAGCAGCCGTTGCCTTCCCACAAGAGGTGCGGTAGCCGGCTCTACGTGAGCCTCACGAACGCCGACGTCCTCTCCGTGTACCAGGAGCTGCGTGCCGTCCAGCGCGCTCTGAACGGCGAGATCACGAAGACCCTTTCGCGCAAGGCCATCGAAGAGACGGCACGCCGTCTCGGACTCTGGGAGGCTGGTCGCATCATCTTCGAGGACGAGGACGTTCAGCTCCTCAACGACAGCGCCATCTACGACTACTTTCCGAGCGGCAAGAACGCCGTCGAGCGCTACGCCGCCCGGGGCCTCTACGCGTCAGGCGCGAAGGAGCACGTCGTGCTCGAGGCGATGACCAAGGCGCGCGTCACGCTCGTCGAGCTCGGCGCCCGCGTGCCGGGCGCCGGCGTCCAGGCGCGCGACCTCCTCTTCGGGGGCGAGCTCTTGCTCGCGGATATCGGGCTGTCCCAGACGGCGGACGAAGGCATCGTCCTCGTGACCCGCCTGGTCGACTTCCCGTCCTTCTCGATGACCACGGGGATCGCGCAGGTCTTCGAGCCGGGACTCGCCGCCCTCGTCGCGAGGTCGTTCCGCGACACCATGCTCCGAGGTGTCGCCGCATCGGCCCTCGACTCGCGAACCCGATCACGGATCGGCTGGCTCCTCTTCCACCTCGCGTCACTCGACCCCGAAGATGCGCGCAACCAGCTCGCAGCGATGACTGCCTTCGACCTGCCGCCACACGATCGCCGACGTGAGGCCGTCGCGCAGCTGAGGGCGAAGGGGCATGAGGAAGCGACCTGAGATCCGAGCTTGTATGACCGGTGACGCCCCACGTCGCCCGCTTGCCTCGGCGGCCGTTTCCCATTGCCCACCAGTTGCCCAGCTCCTCGTGATCCGCCGTCACCCCGCGTTGCGCCGTGTTGCGCGGGCTCGATGACAACCTCTCGGAACATCACGGATCGTGCGTGAAACGCCGCCTGTAATGAGAGGCCACATCAAATCCCGCCTCCCCGACCAGTTACGTGATGTCGCTTCGTGTTGCATGGGGTCGTGTCCCGTAGAGGTCTTCGGTCGGAGCGACGTCTCCGAACGATTGGCGGATTCCGGCTTCAGCCGCGCTCGGATGTGCTTGACCGCCTCGATGCGTTGCCCATCCGTTGCCCTTTGCGTCGCCCGAACCATCGCGGGAAGGGGTTCGAGGCGGCCGCCGTTTGGGCAACGAGGGGAAACGATGCATGCAAGACGCACGTACACGTTCATCGGGGTGAGGCCGCGAGCGCGGCGGCCGACCTGTGACACAGATGCTTCCCGTGCGGCTTCACAGCTTCGCGGGCTCCACGATCGTGGAGCGCTTCCTTCGCGCATTTGAGCGGAACGTTGCGGCGCGAGGAGCACGCCTGGCTGACCGCTCAGGTGCGGTCGCGCCTCAGCGTTTGGGAGGTGCTCGAGGTCGAGCGGGGGCATTCGATCCGCGTGCGCGACGTTTTCACGGGTGAAGAGGCGCTCGTGATCGAGCGAATGGCCTCGGAGTCGATCGTCCCGCGCGATGTCCTGCTCGTCCGTGTCGTCAGCCATGGCGGCTGCGCGGTCTTCTGCGGGATGCACCCGAGAGCGCTTGGGCCCCGCGAGGCGCCAGAGCTCATCGCACGGGTCCGAAAGGTCCTCGCGGGCCGCCGCAACGCGAAGCTGACCGAGGACGATCTCCGGAGGCCGGGTGCGCCGACCGCCGTCCTCGCGCTATGGCAGGAGACTTTCGAGGCGATCGCTCACGCTCCGCCTCCTCGTCTCCAGAACACCGACGGTGAAGATCTCGTCCTCGTCACCGACACTTTTACTCCCACTGGCAACCGCGCTGCGCTCCGGGAGACGCTCCTCCGACTACCGCTCGCGACGCTCCAGGACGAGTCCGAGAACGCGGACGCCGCAGAGCTGCGGATCGCGTTCGTACGTGAGAATCGGCGCGGCGCGGCGCTGGAGAATACCGTCCTCGGTCATCTCACGTTGGGTTCGAGCACCCTGGTGGCCGAGACGAACTCTCGATCGCGCGCCGATTCTCTCAAGGCCCAGATCGTTCGCGCGTGTGGTGGGCTCGTCGCGCACGCGCGCCGCGAGGAGCGCGACGGTCGAGAGCTCGTCGCGACCGCGGGCCACCGGGACTCCGCGAACGCGCCGCGCCGGCCACGGTCGGAAGGCGCTCCGCCCGCGCTTCGCGCCGTCGCGCGCGCGTGGAAGAAGGCCCACTACGCACGTTGGGTGGACGAGCCGATACCCGCGCTTGGCGGGCTGACGCCTCGCGCGGCGTCGACCTCGCAGAGCAAGCAGATCAGGGCGGAGCTCAAGACGTTATTGAAGGAGCTGGAACGATCCGAGTCGCGGCTTCCCGAGGAGGAGCGCTTCGATGTCGCGGTGCTGAGAAGCGAGCTTGCGGTCGTCGAACGCCCGCCGACGCGTCGAGGACCACGCGGCTGATGGCTAGGATGGCTAGATCAGCGGTGCCCTTGGTCGCTCATCACCGGGGGTTATGGCACGAGCCGCGGCACTTGTCGGTCGCGGTCAACTCGGGTAAGCGCGCGCCCGTGACCACGAAGCCTTCCGGTGCGCTCTCGATGCGCGACAGACTCTCCCATCTCTCGTTCGACGAAGCCTGCAAGATCCTCGGCCCCGAAGGGAAGCGCCTCTTGATCCGCGGAGGAGGCCTGGAGCCCGTGTCTCCTGACGCGCTTCGCATCGACGATGAAGCGGCCCGCGTCGAGTGGGAGCCGGGGTCGGGTGGTCTCTGGTCGCGAGTCTTCTTCGATCCAGGGACGACGGGGCGACTGCGTGCAGAGTGCAGCGTTTGCACGAGCGCCTGCATGCACGTTGGCGGCCTCCTTTCGCTCCTCTTGGAGCAGAAGACCGACCTCGGCCTCGCGGCGCCTCCGCCTGAGGTCGAGAGGGCGGCCTCGGAGGAGCATCTGGTCGCGCAGGCCCTCGACGAGCGGGCCAAGCGGGCAAAGACAGAGCGCATGAAGGTCGACTCGTCCGATTCGTCGACCCCATGGACGGACTACGAGGTCAGGAGCGCCATCAGCGGCAAGACCTATCGCGTCGCCCTTCGCAGCGAAACGCGCGGCGAGTCTTACTGCTCGTGCCCGGACTTCAAGACGAACACGCTCGGGACGTGCAAGCACATCATGAAGGTGCTGTCGCGGACGAAGGCCTTCCCGAGGAAAGTCCGCATGACGCCGTACCGCCGGACGCGGATCACGGTGCATCTTCGGTACGAAGAACGGGTCTCGCTCGGCGTCGCGCTGCCGCAGAAGCTCTCGGCAGAGGCTCGGACGATCGCGATGCCGCTCACGAGAGGCCCGATCGAGGTCACGAGACTCGTCCGCCGGCTCCAGCGACTCGAAGCCGGAGGACACGCCTTCTTCGTCACGCCCGACGCCGAAGAGTTCATCCAGAGAAGGCTCCTCGCGCTGCGGATGGAGAAGCTCGTGGCGGAGATCCGGCGGGCTCCGGCCGACCATGCACTACGGACGACGCTCCTGAAGCAGCCCCTCTTGCCTTACCAGCTCGATGGAATTGCGTTCGCGGTTGGCGCCGTGCGCGCGATCGTGGCGGACGAAATGGGACTCGGTAAGACGATCCAGGGCGTGGGCGTCGCGGAGCTCCTCGCGCGAGAAGCTGGCATTCGCAAGGTTCTCATCGTCTGCCCAGCATCGCTCAAGTCGCAGTGGCGCAGCGAGATCCAGCGCTTCTCCGGGCGCGCGACCGAGATCATCGCCGGCCCCGCAAAGGGGCGCGCCCACGCGTACGCGGGCGACGCCTTCTTCACGATCTGCAACTACGAGCAGGTCCTCAAGGACATTCTGCACATCGAGAAGACGAGCTGGGATCTCATTGTCCTCGACGAGGGACAACGCATCAAGAACTGGGAGGCGAAGACGAGCCGGGTCATCAAGGGACTCGCTTCGCGGTTCGCCCTCGTCCTGTCCGGCACGCCGCTCGAGAACCGGCTCGACGATCTGCACTCTGTGGTCGCGTTCGTCGATCCGCATCAGCTCGGCCCCGCCTTCCCGCTTCTTGCACCGGCACCAGCGCCGCGACGAGGACGGCAAGCTCGTGGGCTTCAAGAAGCTCGATGATCTCCGTGAGCGTCTGAAGCCGATCCTGCTCCGCCGAACGCGCGAGTCCGTCCGCCTCGAGTTACCGCCCCGCACCGTCGAGATCGTGCGGATCCCGCCCACGGACGAGCAGAAGACGCTGCACGACGCGCACATGAAGACGGTCGCCCAGATCGTGCGGAAGCCGTATCTCACGGAGATGGATCTGCTGCGCCTCCGCATGGCGCTGCTCATGTGCCGAATGGCCGCCGACAGCACCTTCCTGGTCGACAAGCAGAAGCCAGGCTGGTCCACGAAGCTCGAGCGCCTCGGGGAAATTTTCGACGACATCGCGGCTGAGCCCGATCGAAAGGTCCTGCTCTTCTCGGAGTGGACGACGATGCTCGATCTCATCGAGCCCTTGCTGAAGAAGAGGAAGCTCGCCTTCGTGCGTCTCGACGGCTCCGTTCCGCAGAAGAAGAGGCAAGCGCTCGTGTCGCAGTTCCAGTCGGACGAAGGCACGCGCGTCTTCCTCACGACGAACGCTGGGAGCAGCGGCCTGAACTTGCAGGCGGCGAACACGGTCATCAACGTCGACTTGCCGTGGAATCCGGCCGTTCTGGAGCAGCGAATCGCGCGCGCGCATCGCATGGGACAGACGAGAACCGTCTGCGTGTTCGTCCTCGTGACGGAGGACACGCTCGAGGAGAGTCTACTGACGACGCTCTCGGCCAAGCGTGAGCTTGCGATGGCCGCGCTGGATCCGGATTCGCAGGTCGCCGACGTCGACGTTCGAACGCAGGCGGACGACATCAAGGCGAAGCTCGAGGTGCTCCTGGGCTCGAAACCCGAAGCGCCCGTCGACGAGACGGTCAAGGAGACCGCTTCACGAGCGACGGCGAACGACCGATTGGCGGAGGCCGGTAGCTCGTTCCTCCGCGCCGCGTTCGACCTCGTCGGCGAGATCGCCGGAGGACACGGCGCTGGGCGACACGAAGCGGCTCTGGAGGAGCTGCGTGCGACGCTCGACGTGAAGGTCGTCCCGGAAGAGCACGGTAAGCGGCGACTCTCCATCGCGATCCCGTCGCGCGAGGCGCTCTCCGGCCTCATGCGGGGGCTCGCCCGTCTTCTCGCCGGCGAGAGCGGCGACGACGTGCCGCGAACGGAGGCGCCCACGAAGATCTCGAGCGGGCTTCGGCAAGGCACGCGATCCCTGAACTGAGGCGAGGCTGTCGTTGTGAAGCGGACGATGCGTTGGGAACATCAGGACGAGCCGACCCCGGACGGTGATGAGTGGGTCGAGTGTGGAGCAGGCGCTCGAGCTCGAGGCGCAGCTCGAAAAGAACCTCGCGATTCGCGCTACTGGGTGATCAGCGCCGGCCCGGAACGGCTCGGTGCCATCGGCTTGGACGTCTCATCCGGCCTATTGACGAGGATGGCGTAATGGGCCACGCGGAACGGATGGCAGCGAACAGGAAGCGAAGGAGCGAGACCATCGAATGGGTCGGCGGACTGGTGTCCCTCCCGGCGTACGTCACGGGCGAGGGCGAGCCCTTTCGTCCCGAGATGCTCCTCTGGATGATTCCCGATGGACCCGTGCTCGGCATGACGACGGCGAAGCCCGGTGAGCTGCTTCCCCGCGCCGGCCAGCACTTTCGAGACGTCATGACTGCCCCGATGGTAGGACCCGCACACGCTCCGACGCGCGTTCGCGTCGCGTCGGAGGAGCTGGCGAGAGCGCTCGGCCCTGCGCTGGAGGCGGGGATCGCGCTCGTGTGCGCGCCGACCCCCGAGCTCGATCACTTCATGGCGACGATGCGCGAGCGTATGGGAGATGGCGACGGTCTCGAGCAGTCGTATCTCACCCCGGAGATCGGGCCTGACGCGATGGGCTCGTTCTTCAGCGCAGCCGCCCGCCTCTTCCGCTCGAAGCCATGGAGCGTCGTTCCAAACGACCAGAGCATCTTGTCGGTCACGATCGAGGCGCTCGGCGTGCGCGAGGCCGCCATGTCCGTCATCGGCCAGATGGGGCAGAGCCTGGGCTTCATCTTGTTCTCCGACCGCGCCGGCTTCGACGCCTATCTGGAGGGGGCAGACGGCGTCTCACGCGGGGAGGAGCCCGTGATGCCCGCGCACTTCGCGCTCAACTTCGATCGGGGAGCAGAGCTTGGCCCAGGTCTACGGAAAGAGATCGCCGAGCACGGGTGGCAGGTGGCCGGCGCCGGCGCTTATCCATGGCTCGTGGCCGTCGATGACGATCTGGTCGGACGCCCGCCAACGATCCGGGAGCTCACGATCGCGGAGGCGATCGCAGTCGCGCTGCCTGAAGTCCTCCGGGACCCGAGCGAGCTGCTCCGCGCGTGGAGCGGAGGCTCGCCGTTCTCGCGAACCGTGAGTGTCGCGACCCACGCAGGTCCGTTCGAGGTAACCCTCGGCGCGCCGTGCGAGAGCCCGGCCTCGGCGGCTCACCGTGGCCGACCGCCGTACGATCTGCTCGCGGATCTGGCGGACCTCGCGAGCGGCGGCGGCGAGATCGAACCAGAGGAGCGCGTGGAGCTCGAGGACGAGCTCGTTCGGCGGTTTTGCGCGTCGCCCGAGGGCAGGACGCTCACCGACATCGGCGCGTGCCACTTCGTGATGGACCTAGCGGCCGACCACTTCGGCGCGACGATCGCGACGCTCGAGGCGGCGGACCTGCGCGAAATCCTCTTCGAGCTCATTCCGCGCAAGGTCAGCATCGAGGCGTCGAAGGCGAGCTGGGTCATCGCAGAGAATCGCGCTTTTTTCGCGTTTCTCGGCCGCGAGTTCGGCCTCGAACACGCGCGCGCGTGCCTCGGCGTGCTGGGCGGCGACGCGGCGAAGAAGCTCGAGCTTGCGCTCGGAGACCGTCGCAACTTCGGAGTCGCCAAGTCGATGGTCATGGAAGGACGGGGCGCTGGCTTCGACACCTCGACGAAGGACGGCATCGAGGAGTGGATGGGCGTGCTCCAGGGGAGAACGCTCTCCCCGATGCTGTCGCTTGCGTCGATGCCGCGGACGTCTTCACGGACAGCCGATCCGGTCACGGCGCGCGCGAGCAAGAACCGACGCAAGGCGGAGCGCAAGGCGCGCTCGAAGAAGCGGTGACGCGCTGCCGAGACGTCTCGCTGAATCCGACCCGTCGAGCTCACGGACGTTCGCTGGCGTTCGCCGGTCCGAGGAGAGGCGGTGCGGCGATCTCCTGCGCCTCAGCCCCTCCGTCGTGAACGTCGAGCACCTCTGCGATGACGCGGTCGGTGATGGTCTCGAGGTGCTTGCGCAGCACGTCACTGAGCTGCTCGAACTCCGGCCACAACGTCTCGTCGACGAACGTCTTCGAGGCGCGGGCCATCACGGTCGTCTGGCGCTGGCCGCGATACCTGAACGGCCGGATCTCATAGCGACGGAGGATGGCGATGAAGAGTTTCCTCGACCACGCGTCGGCGAGCGTGAACCGATACTCGATGGGAGGATCGAGCTTGGCGATCCCGTCGAGACGCAGCTGAATGCGCTTCTTCGCCTCCCCGGCGGCGACGCGTTCACCGTCGGTAGTCGCTCCGGAGAAGAGGGCCTCGATGCGCGCAAGCTTCTCGAGCAAAGCGGTTTCGTCCATGCAGGCGGGGGTAACGCGGCGGAGAGCTTGCGACAAGCGAGCGCTCTAAACGTGAGCCAAGAGCCTCCGCGCGCCGCGCCACGACGTCGCAACCCTTGCCGACGACGCTTGGCGGCGAGGGACACCCCAACTGCTCAGCGTTCGCACCGGAGAGGCACGCGCGCGGGCAGCGCACTGCCGTAAGCGTGCTACGTTTTGCTCACGATGGGTGCTGCCGAGTCGCGAATCCTGGCCGAGGCGCTCGAGCTTTGTGACGACGAGCGGCTTCGCATCGCGGAGGCGCTGCTTCATAGCGTAGGTCCGGCAGGCGTTGGCTCCACGGATGATCCCGGCACGGCGGCGGAGCTTCGCCGTCGGGTCGCGGAGATCGAAGCGGGTGACCGCGCCGGGGTCTCGTGGCCCGAGCTGAAGGACACCCTCGAGCGCGAATGAAGCTCGTCATCCGAGATCTCGCGGCGCGCGAGATCCTCGCGGCTGCAAGGTACTACCGCGATGCCGCCGGACCGCGGTTCCGGGAGGCTCTGATCGACGAGATCGGGCGTGCCTTCGAGCGCGTGGTCGAGAGCCCGAGTGCGTTCTCCTTCTGTGATGAAGACAAGCTCGTGCGCAGCATCCTTCTCGAAAGATTTCCCTACCGCGTCTACTACTACGTGGACGCGGACGACCTGTTCGTCATCGCGTTCCTTCACGGACGGCGGCAGCCCGGCTTGTATCGCGGACGCTGAGTACACGGTGTTCGGGCGTCTGCGCCACGTGGAATCGGAGAGCGCTCTCCGAACAACATGCAGACTCCCCGTTTCCCAACCGTTGCCCCACGCCCTGCCATTTCACGTCGCCCACCGTCACATCACGTCGGAGAGACAGGACCCGCGACGCGCGGGAAATCCCGCATTCGCGTGTGAGGAGCCGCCTTTTCTCAAGGAGCGCCGCAAATCCCGCCTCCCCGACCAAGTTCACGTCACCTCGCGTCGCATGACGTGAGCTGACGTTACGTCGTGACGTGGCATCAGCCCTCGATGCGCTGCGGTCTCAGCCGCTGGTCATGCGCGCCGCGAGAAACACTGCGACCTCCGCCTTCGTCGTCGTCCCCGTGGCGACGCCGAGCGTGAGATCCACCAGTTCATCCTCGTCGCACTCGAGGTCGTGGTCGTTGAGGTAGACGAACATGATCATCGCCGCGGCGGCGACGCGCTTGTTACCGTCGACGAAGGCGTGGTTCTGGGCGAGGTGGAACAAGTAGGCCGCAGCCATCTCGGGCAAGCTGCCGTGCAGATATCCACCGCCAAACGAGGACTCCGGCGCTGCGACGGCGGACTCGAGCAAGCCGAGGTCGCGCACACCCGCGGAGCCGCCGTAGCGCTCGATCTGGTCGGCGTGCAACGCCAGGACCTCCTCGAGGCCGAGGAAACGGATGTTCACTTAGCCAGGCGGGCGAATGCACCGGCGAACTTCGCGTGCATCTTCGCTTCCGCACGCTTGAACTTGTCCACCTCGCGCTTGGAGCGAACGGGGGAGATGACGATCACGCGCCCGTTCGTCGACACCTCGACCTGCCCGTCTGGGTCGAGGTTCGCGGCCTCGAGCAACTGCTTATCGAGCACGAGCGCGGCGCTGTTGCCGGTTCGCGTGAGCTTCTTGATCATCGTACGGACAGATTAGCACCGCCGTACGTATGTTCAACCGCAGCGGCGCGTCCGGCTCCGCACCCTAGCGGCGCACCGAGCGGGCCTCGGCTGTAGCGCCCGGAGGACGGGCGTCTGCCGCCAGTCTGCCGCCGCGGTGTCGCCTCGCATCACATCCCGTTCACTCACGAAGGTGGGCGAAGACTCGAAAGTCCTGACCACACCGCTGTCGCGCGTGAAAGACCGCCGCTTCGTGGGTCACGACCTTCGAGCGCCGCCTCCCCGACCAAGAAGACGAACGCGTTCATCCCTGGTGGTGAACGCGTTCATCACCAGGGATGAACGAGGCCGCCGAAGTGTCGGCTCGCCAGCGTTCGGCGCTTCGTCGGTCACGAGCTCGGTGAGTTACCTCGCGCAGTCGCGAGACCCGCAGCCGCGATCGCTCACAGTATGCCCTGCGTGAGCCCCGTCCTTCCGCGTCGTGCGGTTCGGGCGCATCGTCCGTGGCATGAGTGAGGCAGAGACAGCGGCGAAGTGGGCGGAGCGGGTGCGGGGGTGGCGAGCGAGCGGAGCCAGCGCTGCGTCGTTCGCGGCGGGCCAGGGATTCGCTGGATTCGCGGCATCAACGCTGCGATGGTGGGACAGCAAGCTGACGCAGGCGGCGAAGCCGCGCGTGGCCATCACGCGACGGCAATGCGCATGTCCCTCCGCACCCGCTGGTGGCCCGCACTTCCGGCTTCGGTCCTCGCTGGAGTCGTCGGTTGCGGGAGCTCCAGCACCGCAGCCTCGGGCTCTCCGTCTCCCTCTCTGGACGCCGGGCCCGGCTCGCCGGACGCGAGCGCCGGCCCCGCGCAGCGTGCGTGCGATCTCGCGAAGCCCCTTTCGGGGTGCCGGTGCCCGTGAAGGGCCTCGCGGTGCCGTAGTCCTCGAGAGTGGCGCAAGGCTCACCGCAGACGAACGCGTCGTCTACTACCAGCGCGAGGAGAAGCAGAGCGACACGAACTACGTTGCCACGATGCACGTCGCAATCCGGCCCGACCTGTTCACCGAGTTCACCACCTACGACTTGAGCGCACCGACCGCCGGAGTGGGTGAGTACTTCAGTCCGCCGAGACCCACGCCCGACGGGAAGTTCTTCTTCTTCTTCGCGAGGCAGGATGTAGCGACAGGGATTCTTCGGATCTGGACAGCAACGACGGCGCCGCCAGGGGTCGAGCTCGCGGACATTCGAGAGCTCGCGGGACCGGTGAACGACGGAGAGAGTCAGTCGCAGCCCTACGTGGTTCCGAGCGGGGCGATGTATTTCGTAGGGGACCGCGCCGACGGGCTCAGTCAGGTCTTCAAGGCGACGAGGCGCACGGGCGACTCCTACGATAAGGTCGAGCCCGTCGGAGGTCTCGGGCCCATGCCGATGCAATTCGACCGGAGTCCCGTCGTCACCGCCGACGAGCTGACGATCTACTTCTCCTCGGACCGGCTCGGGCCGAAGCTCCTCTCGCACACCTTCGTCGCGACACGAACCGCCGCGTCGTCACCTTTTTCGAACGTGCGACCACTTCCCGAGCTCGGCTCACCAGGCCATGAAGACTCGCCAAACCACGTGTCGGCTGTCGGCTGTCGGCTCTACCTCACATCCTGGACGTCTCCGTCGAACTACATGAGCGACATTCTCGTGGCGACGAAGCCGAACTAGCACTAGTCGCCTTTCGCCGGTCCGAGCTGGGGCGGCGCGGCCACCTCCTGCGCGTCCGCGCCGCCGTCGTGAACGTCGAGCACCTCCGCGATGACGCGATCGGTGATGGTCTCGAGGTGCTTGCGCAGCACGTCGCTGAGCTGCTCGAACTCGGGCCACAGCGTCTCGTCGACGAACGTCTTCGACACGCGGGCCATCACGGTCGTCTGGCGTTGGCCGCGATACCTGAACGGACGGATCTCATAGCGACGGAGGATGGTCGAGGAGAGCGGCTTCGTCCATGCATGCGAGCTAACGCGGCGGCGCGCGTGCGACAAGCGAGCTCCGAACCCTCGTCAGCGTGGTCGACGGCGGACGCGCCGCCGCCAGTAGCCGGGGCGCCTGGAGCCGTGCGCCACGGCGATGACGAGCGGCTCGGCGGGCTCCGTCGGATTGACGACATAGACGAGTGCAAACGGAAAGCGTTTGGTCAGCACGCGCCTGAGCGACAGGTTCTTTCCAACCTTGGGAAACGAGTAGGGGTCGAACTGCACGCGATCGTGCGCCTCGACGACCGCCGCGATGAAGCGTCGACAGGCAGATCAGCGGACAGATCTCCTCGCGATGGCAAGAGCTTCCTCGATGACCTTCGACGCGGGAATGCGCTTCACCCTGCCTGAGCGGACGGCGGCCAAGCGGCGCTCGAGCTCCTTCAACCAGACCGCCTCCCATTCGTCGGGAGGAAGCTCGTCGTTCGCCGCGACGAGCTCGCGGAGGGGCACGAAGACCCGCGCGGGAAGCGGAGCGTCATCCGCTTCGATCCGTTCGGCGAGTACGCGCAGTACCCGCGCTTGCTCGCTCGCCTGCGCGCGTTCTCGGACGGTCTTCGCTCTGGCGACCATCACTCGAGTGTGCCCGCGAACCCCTGCCGCATCCACCTCAGCGGTGACGTCGACTTGCCATCGCGATAGGCTGCGTGGGACTGTCCCCGCGGTCACCCTGCGGAAGAGAGAAATCGATGGCCGAGCCGCATTCGGAGAAGCGCACTCATCTCGTCATCGCGATGCCCCTACTCGCCGCCCCCGCGGTTCCCGATGTCGCTCGAATCGTCGCCGAGCTCCGAGACGCAACCGGACCGCACTACGCCGTAACCGATGTGCGGACGAGCGACCAGATCGCGACCTTCGTGCTCGACGAGGACCTCGTGACGATCACCGACATGGGCGCTCCCGTTCCGTGGTCCGACCTGGAGGGGCCGTCCACGAAGAACGGCGCTGGCCGACGGCCGAGCAAGAGTGCCGGGCTGCGCGAAGCCATCGTCGTCACGCTCAGCACGAAGGATCCGGATCCGTTCCGAGCGAGCCTGAGGCTTACCCACGTCTTCGCGGCCGACCTCGCCGCGTCAGGAGCGCTCGGCGTCTATTGGGGCGAGGGGGCCGTGGTCAACTCTGCAGACGTCTTCACGGAGATGACGCATCACGCAGACCGCGAGTACCTCACCCCTCGCGTCGTGACTGCGCCGCCGCGAGCTGCTTCTCGAGCTCGAGGATCCGCTCGTCGGCGCTCTCCCGGGCGCGCACCTCGGCGATGCGCTGTTCGTCGAGGGTGAGGACGAGGTCGTGGCCCTCGGTGTCGCGCGCGAGCCGCAGGCCCGTCGGGGACTTGTCGACCGGGCCGACGAGGAGCGTGAGCCCGAGCGTGACGCACGGGCTCGTGTCGCCCGTGACGGCGCGCTCGACGAGGTCGTGCTCGAGCCGATCCCAGATACGAAGGCGCTCTCCCGCGGGCGCGTCGACATGGAAGGTCACGAGCTCACGAACGCCGAGCGCGTGATAGCGGCGGAGCTTCTCCTCGAACGTCCAGCGCTCCGGCGTGTCGCTGGGGCTCAGGACCTCGAAGGCGACGTCGGGCGTTCCCTCCTCCCAGATGAGGTACGAGTCGAAGTCGTGATCGCGTACGCCGAGCGTGACGAACGCGTCCGGGGCGAGGCATCGCCGCGGCGCCGCGGCGTCGAAATACACGAACTGGTCGGCACCCACCGTGTGCTCGGGAGCACAGACCGCGCGAAGCATCTGGTAGAGCGCTTCGCACAAGTGTCGGTGACGTCTGCCCTGTCCCATGCGCTCCTCGTCCGGCTCTTGCTCCGGAAAGCGGAGCGGCTGGACGGGACGGAGATGACGGAGCGAGGCCGCGCGTGACGTGCTCACGGGCTCGATTCTAGCGCCATCCGAACGTGCAGCCATCCCGCCCCGAGAGCACCGCCCATGCCGCAGGCGCGAGCGTGCGATTTCGCGCAGTTCGCGGTGACGTAGGGCATGTCCCGGACAGCGCGAGGGGTGGCACGGGCCACGCTCGACGATCTTGCCGAGCAGCGCGGCCTGCACCGCGAGCTGCTGCTTGCCGCGGCGGACGCGTGCGGACGTCACGTGCGAGGCGGCGAACGTCTCGACGACGCGTCGGGCGACGTAACGCGCGGATGCGTCATCCGTAACATCGAGGGCCGAGACGTCGACTGTTACGGATGTCGTTACGGTGTTACGCGCATTCCGGTGAAACCTTCCCTGGCTGTTACCCCCATATTTGACGTCAAAAGGAGGGTGGGGCGGTTAAGACGCGCTGGCACGTCCCCTGCTCAGGGGCCGTCATGGCGAACGCTGCACCCCAGTCCGGTTTCTTCCCCTGCGCCGCCGACCGCGCAGATCGCGCCGATCGCTTCGAGAGCGACGAGCAGCTGATCGCCGGGATGGTCGCGAACGACCCGGCGGCGTGGCGCGTGTTCCAGACGAAGCACGACGCGCTCATCATGCGCTGCATCACCAAGGTGACGCGGCGGTTCGCCTCGAAGGTCAGTCCCGACGACGTGCGCGAGGTCTACGCGAACCTCTACGTGTCGCTCCTCGGCAACGACATGCACAAGCTCCGCACTTTCGACCCCGAGCGCGGCAGCCGCTTCTCTTCGTGGATTGGCCTCCTCGCCATCAACGCCGCGTACGACTTCCTCCGCACGCTGAGGCGCGAGCCGCAGAAGGAGTGCATCACGGAGGCCATGGAGATCGTCGCTGACCTCCCGGATGCCTTCGAGCTCACCAGCGAGAACGAGCGCGCCTCCATCGCGCAGGCCACGCTCGCCGAGTTCTCGGCGAAGGACCGCACCTTCGCGTCTCTCTACTTCGGGGAAGGCATGGAGCCCCACGACATCGCGGCGAAGATGAACATCTCCGTCAAGACGGTCTACTCCAAGAAGCACAAGATCCAGTCCCGCCTCGAGTCGGTCCTCGCCACGCGCCTGTCCGCGTACCCGATCGCCGCGTAGCCGCGTAGCCGCATGGTCGCAGGCGACCGAGGTGAGCTCGAGCCTGCGGAGTCCGTGCTCGCGAGCCTTCGTCGCCCGCGATGACCGATCCCCGGCGGCGAGGCCACCACTCGAGGCTCAGTCGACGAAGAGCTTTCGCGACACGAGCGCGGGGAGCTCGCTGGGGGCGACGAGCTCGGTGTTCGCCAGCGCATGGACGGAGGCGGGCGGGTCCGTGCTCGTCAGGCAGTCTCCGTTCATGTCCTTCCGGTAGACGTTCACGACCGCAGCGCCGGGAAGGAGCTTCGCGATCCGCAGACCATCGTCGAAGTACTTCAGATACGGGACGGGTGGCCCGCATTCCAGGGAGCCATAGTCGAGCAGCGCGCGCTGCGTGCACGCTGCGTCGACGTAGAAGACCAATGCTCAATCGCCGCCACGGATGTTCCATGTCCATCGTCCCTCGGTGGTTGCTCGTTGCAGGCGAAGTCCGCGCTACTTCTGCCCCGGCTTCGCCATCGCCTTGCCCGCCCGCGTCGTCGCCTCCGCCTCCGTCGCCATGCTCAACACGAGCGCCCCGCGCGGTGTCGTGGCCGTGAGCGCGACCAACGTCGTCCCCTTCGTCGTCGTCTGACCGACGAGGCGCGCGAACGGCACGTTGGCCGTGCCCTTGTCATTGCCAGACACCGAGTCGAACGTCGCCTTCGCGCCGGGGAGGTTCGGCACCACGATCGCCTGGTGCGCCTCCGCGGAGGTCGTCGAGACGACCTCGGCCTGCACGCCATCGGCGTCGACCTTCGTGCCTTGGGGGTGAGCTCGTGGGGTTCGGCCCGCACCGTATGCATTCGCGCGAGCGCCGGTTCGTCGCCTACCGGGCGAGCTCGCAGCCGCGGGCGGAAGATGGTTGCGGTGCTGGCAAGACCCACGAGGCATGCGGCGCGACGCGGACGTCGCCTCCGCTCGTGGTGGAGAGCCACGCGAGCACCGTGTCGACGCGTGCATCGTGGTTCTCGCCCAGGCAACCGATCGGACCCCACGTGCTCACGCCGACGACGACCTCCTGCTCGCCTGCCGTCGCGAGCGCTGGCCCTCCGGAGTCGCCATCGCAGTGGCCGCCCGCATCGGCATCGCCTGCGCGCGTCGTGAAGACGATCTCGTCGGCCGTCACCGCGTCGACGACGTTGCGCGCGACGCGCCTGGTCCCCTGCACGCAGCCCCTGGCCGCGCCGTCGGTGCAGCCGAGGCCCACGATCGCGATCGGCAGCCCCTCCACCGGTGTGTCGGGGGACACGGAGATCGGCTCGACCGCCGGCGCATCCGCGAGCATCACCACGCCGACGTCCGCCCGCTCGGTGCTGGGGTCGTACAGAGGATGCGGCGTCACGGAGGCGGCTGCAAAGCTCTGCCCCTGCACCACGAAGCGGTAGCCGGTGACGCCGGGCGCCATGCAGTGCGCAGCGGTGAGCACCGTGTGGGTACCCACCAGGGTGGCCGTGCACTGGAGGCCCATATCCGTGTATAGTGCACCCACGGCAGGGTGGTTGGCGTCCGGCGCCCCGTTCGTGATGGCGCTGTCCGCCGTGCCCAGGTGCTCGGCGCCGGACGGTGCGAGCCGCGCGTCCCCGCAGTGGGTGACCGCCAGCACGAGCGCACCCGCGCGCAGCGCGTTCACGGCAGCATCGCGTTGGTGGCCTTGCGCGCGATCTTCACGTTGCAGCCCGCCCGCTGCACGTCGGCGGTGTTGGTCGGATACTCGCCCTTCGAGCAGAGCGCATCCTGGATCCCCGTCGGGTCCATGCCCTTGCTCCACCATTCGTCCCAGCATGTCTGGAAGGCGGTCGCCGGAGTGCCCACTTGCAGCACGAAGTCCTGCATCAGCGAGTGCACGTTGGGGGGGCTGCCGTAGCAGGTCTGGCGCAGGTAGACCGCGTCGGACTGCGTGTACATCGTGTAGAGGCTCGTGCCCTCGAGCTTGTTCGCGTAGAGCGCGAGCTGCGGCGTTGCAGAGAGGCGGAAGAACGTCTGCGACGACATGCAGGTAGGCCAGAAGGTCTGCGGCGACGGCGGGCGATCCTTGTCGAAGTACCCGCCGAACGTGCGCCGGAAGAACTTCATGTGATTGCGCGCGATGGTGCCGACCTCACCCGTGAACACGTAGCCGAACACCGTCTTCACCTGCTTCTCGCGCAGCGCCTTGCCGAAGTTGTAGAAATCCGTGTTGGCCTCCTGCCGCCACGTCCAGCCGTTCTCGCCCTTCATGAAGCCCATGGTGGTGGGCAACATGGAGAAGCACGTGCTGATGAGCCAGTGCTGTGACACCTGCGGCTTGTACACGGCCTGGATGAGGCGCGGCGTCCAGCGAACCTGATCCTCCTTCACGGAGCGATTGATGAAGCCCGCCTTCCACGCCTCCTCGTAGGTCTTGCCGTCCTCCACGTGCTTCTTCGCGTCGTACTTCTCCGGGGTGATGAACGTGACGAGCGCCTCGTGCGTGCGGTCGGTGTTGATGGGCCCCGGCGCGCTGCCGTGACCGTTCACGAGCACGTAGGTGTACTTCGACAGCACCGTGTTCAGGTTCGACGCGTTGACCTGGTCGTCGTGGAAGATGTCCACCGTGAAGCCGGCGGCCTCGCCCATGGCCTTCAGGCGATCCCACAGCTCCATGCCATCGATGTCGAACTCGTTGTTGTAGAGGAGGCCCTCGTGCTTCACCTCCGTGTAGTAGAAATCGACGATCGCGATGCTCCCTTCCTTCGGGCACGCAACGCCGTCGTCGGCCTTGTACGCGGGGTCCGGAGCATTGGTCGCCACGGGGAAGTGCGTCGCGAACGTGCCGGACGCGCGAGGGCCCGACACCACCTCCGGCGCCTTGAAGCCGGCATTGTGGGTGGGATCATTGAGCGTGCTGAAGTCGAAGCTCTCCGGCATGGCGGGCGAGTGCTGGATGTTGTCGTCGTCGATGTGCCGCCACTCGAAGACGCCGCCGCCGTCCACGGCGATGCGGATGCCACCGAGCAGGTCACCCACGTAGGTGGACGACAGGACCCCCGGGACCTTCGCGATCTTGTCGGCGAGCGCCTGGTAGTCGTCGTGCGTGAGCGGCGTGTCCATGGCGAAGCGCGGGTCCTCCGCCACCGCACCGAGCACCTGCTGCCGGATGGCCTCCGCCTGATCCGTGGAGACGGCACCGCCGTCGCTGGACGAGCTCCCGGACCCACCAGACGAGCCGCTGCCGCATGCCGCGCCACACGCCACACCGAGCATGACGCAGGCGGCGGCGAGGCCGCGGACCATTCGAGCATTCATGGAAAGGTTGCCTCCGGCGCCCGCCCAAGCAAGCGCCGAACCGGCGGAGATTCATGGCGTTTCCTCGCTCGAACGGGTGCACGCGCGCGAACGGATTGCATCGGATGCGCTACGCCTGCAGGGCCCGCTGGCGCCGAGTCGCGCGGCGTCCGAAACGATCACGCCAGGTCGGAAGGGGAGGTAGCGTCGACCGATGGCCGATGAGGTAAGCCCCGATTCTTCCCGCGCGCTCCCGCTGCTTCCGGTCGAGCTGCTCAGCGTGCTGGCGCCGGGAGGCGAGTCACGCGACGTGCCCGCCGGGACGGCGATCTACACGAAGGGTGACGAGGCCCACACGATGATCATCGTCGAGGCGGGGCACGTCGATGTGCACCTCGGCGACGGCGACCCGCCGAAGCGATTCGAACGAGGTGCGCTTCTCGGTGAGCTCGCGCTCATGGCGCCGGTCGGCGCGCGGACCGCCACGGTCGTCGCCGGCGAGGGGTGCCGCGTCACCGTGATCGAGCGCGCGCAGTTCGAGACGGTGCTTCGTGAACGACCCGATCTCGCGTGGCCGGCGCTGCGCAACGCGTGCGCGTATCTCGTCGCGTCCGAGCGTCGTCTCGTCGACGGGCTTCGGCGCCGCAACGCGGAGCTCGAGGGCGCGCTCGACTACCTGAGGCGCACGCGCGAGGAGCTCGACGCTACCGAGCTGAAGGCGCAAACCGACGCGCGCCGTGATCTCTACAATCGTCGCTGTCTCGAACGGCAGCTCCCGAGGTTCATCGAGCAGCAGCTCCGCGAGCACAAGGGGCTCGCTGTTCTCATGATCGATCTCGACAAGTTCAAGCCCATCAACGACACCCACGGTCACGCCGCCGGGGACGCCGTGCTTCGTGGCGTCGCCGCCGTTCTTCGACGCTCCGTGCGGCCGACGGACCTCGCGTGCCGGATCGCTGCGGGTGGGCGCGACCATCGGAGGGACGTTCTGCGCGGACGGCGACACGCCGGAGTCGCTCCTCGCCCGCGCGGACAAGTACCTCTACGACGCGAAGGCTGGCGGCCGTAATCGCGTCTGCTGGGACGGCGAGATGCTCCCGACCTGACCGGGCTACTTCCTCACCGCGGCCAACCATTCCTTCGGCAGCACGGATGCGTCCAGCTGGAGCACACGGATGATCTCCCGGAGTCGCCGCAGCTCGGTCTCGCTGATGTGGCCGTCCTCCATGGTCGCCTTCCACGTGGTCTTGACGAACGATTCGAAGACCTCTTTCGTCTCGCTCGGCGAGAGCTCACCAGATGCGAGGAACGCACGGAGCTCGGAGCGTTCGTCTTCGTCCACGGTGGCGTCGGAGAAAATGCGCGCGAGCTTGCCGATGAGGGCGTCCTTCGGATCCATCGCCCGAATGTACCTTCTCTGGCTCGAGGTGGCACCGCCCTCGTCGCTCCGCTCGAGCCGCTTCGCTGAGGCTCTCCGAAGCTCACTCGCTGGAATCGGCCGGCTTGGCGGCCTCGCCGGCGCCTTCCGTGGACACCTCGCTCGCAGTCGTCGTGGACGTTGCCGTCGCTGCCGCCATCGCTTCCTTCGCTTCCTTCGCTTCCTTCGCTTCCTTCGCTTCCTTCGCGGCGGCTTGCGCCGCGCGTAGCTTGCGCTCCTCGGTGTCTCGCTTCTGCTTCGCGACCTGGCGCGCCTTGAATGCCCGCGTCTGCGCCGAAGCGCTCGCGTTGTTCATCTGCGCGCGTGTGGCGCGAAGGTTCGCGCGCGCCGACCCATCTCCCTTGCTCATCGTGCCAGCTTACTCCGTCGCAGCGAGGCCGCGGCACGCCCGAGTCGGTGACCACCGTGGAGCATCGCGAGGCTTGCCGGAGCCGCTGAGCGCGCTACCGTCGTAGCGCCGTGAACGACGACGACCGGCTGACCTTCGTCCGCGAGCACACCAGACTTGCGGAGGTGCCGCTCGTGCCCGAGCTTCGGGTTCACCGGGCCGACGCCGTCACGCCTGTCTGGTTCGAGCTGGCCCGGTGGCTCGACGACGACGACGCCGACGTGCCCTTCTGGTGCGTGCCCTGGGCCGGCGGCCAGGCGCTCGCGCGGTACGTGCTCGACCACCCGGAGCTCGTGCGAGGCAAGCGCGTCCTCGACTTCGCATGTGGCGGTGGGCTCGTCGGGATGGCGGCGGTGCGCGCCGGCGCGCTCGTACAGGCTTGCGACATCGATCCGTTCGCGCGCGTTGTCACGCGACTGAATGCGGCGGCGAACGGGCTCGCGCCGGACGCGATCACGGTCACGACCGACGACCTCGTCGGCCGCCCGCTCCCCGAGATCGACGTGCTGCTGGCCGGTGACGTCTGGTACGAGCCGGCGCCCTCGGCGCGCTTCCGTCGGTGGTTCCGTAAGCTCGCCTGCCGCATCGAGCTCGAGGCGCGCAGCGAGAGGACGGCGCGCGTGCTCCGGCTCTCGCCACCGGGCTCCACCGGCCGCGAGACGGGCGCCGGCTGAAGCATCAGGACCACGGCCACGAAGAAGTAGACTCGTCCTCAGCGCGGGTCCACGCGGCGTGGCACGAAGGGGGCGGACGCGATCGAACGGGGGAGGATCGAAACGATCCTGGCCGGTTCGATCGCGAGCACCCGGTGACCCTCACGTGGACTCGCGCACTTGGCGGTGGGTCACGCTCCGCGGCGGGCCTGGAACCGCTCGGGAGGCCTTCTCCGGCGATCGAACGGGGGAGGATCGAAACGATCCTACCGGGTTCGATCGCGCGAGCACCTCCGCGCGGGCACCTCGGTCAGCCGACCGAACCGGCCGCGTGACGACGTGCCGGCTCCGTCGCCGGGCTCGAGGCCGGGGCGCGACCGACCGCGAGCGGCGTGGTGAGAGCGACCGCGCCGAGCGCGAGGAACGAGAGCTTCATGGCGTTCACTGTCCCTTCCGCGAGGCGCCGACGAGGCGGTCGAGCGAGTAGGTGCCGCCGCCCTTGATCATGACGACGAGCGCGAGCCCGATGGCGAGGACCTGGTACTCGACGCCGTTGCCGGCCTGGCTGCCGGTCCAGTTGATGAAGAACCCGTACTGCGCGTGGACCATGAGGCGGCGACCGCCATCGTGGCCGCGATGCCGAACGCTGCGATGCGGGACAGCCCGCCGACGATGAGGCCGATCGCGCCGAGAAACTCGGCCGCGATGGCGAGCGCGGCGAACACCGCCGGGATCCCGAGCTGGCCGGTGAAGAAGCCCATCGTGCCGCTGAAGCCGTAGCCCCCGAACCAACCGAGCGCCTTCTGCGCGCCGTGGGGGAACATGGCGAGGCCGAGCGCGACCCTCGCGACGAGCGGGCCGACGTCCGCGCCGGTGGACGTGATGCGAGCGAGCAGGCCTCTTGCCGTGACGGCAGAGGTCTCGGTGCTGTCGTGGGCAGAAGCGACGGAAACGCTGGAAGACTGAGCGGTCATGATGAGCTCCTTGGGTGAGAGACAACATGCGCCGCGCGCGGCGCCTGCAGTAGAGCCCGCGTCGTCGCAAGACTGTTTCCCATGCGGAAACAATCGAGCCCCATCGAAGGGGGCGGGGACACGGGTATCCGGAGAAGAAGCGAGCCGAGGCGCTCTTCGAGCTCGGCGCGGCGATCTGTCATCAAGGGACGCTCTTCGGCGCGACGCCGGTCGCGGTGCCCTTCCTCGTCGAGCTCGTCGCTGCGCCCAAGGTGAAGGACCGCGCAGCGATCCTCGGGCTGCTCGCGAACATCGCGACGCTCGACGATCACGAGCAATGGTTGCTCGAAGGCTTTCCGGCAAACGTGCCCACGACCGTGCCGGCCGTGTTCCGGCGCTCGATCGCGGCAGTGCACGCCGGAAGCGCAACCTACGCCGCGCTCCTGAAGGACAAGGACGCGCTCGTGCGCAGCGCGGCCGCGTTCCTCCTCGCGTGGATCCCCGTAGCCGCGGCGACGACGGTTCCGCTCGTGCGCGCAGCGCTCGACGCCGAGAAGGACGACGCGGCGTCGGCCGCGCTCTGTCTCGCGCTCGCCTATCTCGACCCGAAGGCCTCGTTCGACAAGCAACTCGGCGCCAAGAGCGCCGCCGTGAAGACGGCGGCGGCGCTCGCGACGGCGCACGTGAAGCGCGGCGATGTCGATGCGAAGGTGCGCTCGCTCCTCGCGGCGGCGGCGGTGAAGAAGACGCTCGAGGTCCCGGGCTTCCCCTGGCTGGGCGGCGACCTCGCGTTCTTCGCCGTGCGCGTGCTCTCGGCGATGAGCGGAGATACGGACGCGTTTCTCATCAGCGCGATCGAGGCCGGCGGCAAAGGCGCCTCGTTCGCGGCCAACGTCGTCGCGCGTCGACTCTTCACGCCGGTGGCGAAGGCGGCGAACGCGAACCGAGCGAGAGCGCAGATCACGCGCCGTGATCAGGAGGACGATCGCATCCTCGCGGAGCTGCCGGTGAGGCTCGACGCCGTCGACACGACGCAGCGGCGCTTCCTCGACGCGCTTGCGAAGAGCGACGCGGGGTACGACAACGGCCTCGTGGCGGCGCTCGGCGAGCGCGGGCTCCCGACGACGCAGCCGCTCATGCAGCGCTTCGTTGCCGGCCCGCAGCCCGCGGCGAAGTCGGTCCTCGATCGCGAGATCGCCTGAGGTCCCGTGGTCGGCGGCGGTGGCGCTCGAGCTCATCTGGGCGTCCGCTCCGAACGCGAAGAGGGCGCTCCCCACGCTCGCGGCGAACGCGAAGGCGAAGGGATACATGTTCGCGGCCGCGGCCGGTGTCGCGCACGCGGCGATCGCGCTCGCGGAGGGGAAGACGCCGGGCCCTTCCGTCGACGAGCTGCTCCAGCAAACCTACGGCTTCTGGTCGCGGGTGCGTTCGGCGCTCGCAGCCCTTCCGGTCGAGCGTCGCGAGACGTGGCTCCTCGACCCGAAGCGCGACGATCGGAAGCAGCCCGCCGAGCACTTCAAGGGCGCGTGGCCGTACTGGGGCGCGGCGCCGACGAAGAAGATCGCCGACCGCGCGCTGGCGCATGTCGAGGAATGGAAGCCGGAGGACCCGTGGGGCGGTCCGCGCAAGAAGCACGCGGACCCGCAGCTGAAGGCGCTGATCGAAGCGTTCGCCGCAGCCGGCAACAAGACCGACGCCGCACGACTCGAAGCGGCGCCGGCGAAGCTGGATTAGCGCGTTCAATCCACCACGAAGAGGCGCGCGCCGCGCGGGCTCCTCGATCCAAGGTTCGCCAGGTCGCGATGCCCGATTCGCCTCGCATCGCCTCCGTTCACCCACACGGATGCGACGCCCTTGTTATGCTCGTGGCCGCGCATGGCTCGCTGGCTCGCTGCCATTCTTCTGGTCTCGCTCGTCTTCGTCGCGGGGCAATCCGTTGCTGCCGATGCCGGTAGCTTCGTCGTGCGCATCCCCGACGGCTGGGTCGATCTTTCGCCAGGCACCCCGGAGGCGAATCTCGAACGCGTGACGCCCGAGGTCCGGACCGCGGCAACGTATGTTCGAGCGAATCCAGAAACGCTCTTCTATGCGGCAGCGCCCGACAGCGACACGGTGATGTTTTGCCACGCTGCGGCCCGAGAGCGGAACGGAGCCGCTCGACGACGCCGCCCTGCTGCGCGTGTCGAACGATCTGGGCTGGCACAATCTCCTCGTCATCGAGCAGCGACGTATCGACATCGTCGATGGTCTTGCCTGGGGCCGTCTCTCGGGCACGCACAAGGGCCAACGGTTCGTTACGTACGTCGTGCCAGGACGGCCGAGGAGCATGCTCCTCGTGTTTGCCGCGCCTCCCGAGCTCTTCGATGGGCTCGTCCCGGCGTTCGAGCAGGCAGCGCGCGCGACGCGGGGCGCAGAGCTGCCTCCGCCACCGAAGACACCCCTCCCGCTTGGGTTTCCGTTGATCTTCGGCCTCGCCGCAATGGTCTGGCTGATGAACCGCGCGCGAGCCAAGAGCAGACAGCAGGCGTTGGCCAAGGGACGTGGCGCCAAAGCCGAGCGCGAGTAGCTAGGATCGGAAGCTGAACCGCCCGTGGAACCGGAGACACGCACCGGCTCGCCAGGGGACTCGTTCGGATGGTGCCAGGGCTCGGTCGCATCGCCCATCTTCGACGAGGCGAAGGCGACGCCGATCGTGCTGAACGCGAGCTCCAAGGTCACGTTCGGCATCGGTACGCGATAGCGCTCGACGCAGGGGAGTGCGTCAGCTGACTCATGGGTCGACGGGGACGCTCCAGCGTGAGCGGCAGTCCGCGTGCACCGCGCCGAGGAATCGATCGCTCGCGAGGGTCGGGAATGCGACGTCGCTGCCCTCCTCGAACGCTTCGTTGCATACGGAGCATCGACCCGACCGCCTTGCGGTTCCGATCTCACTCACAACGACGCGACGCGGGCGCGTGTCCGGAGCGGGGCGACGCGGCGGCGGATGTGCTGCCGGGCGCGGCGGTGCAGTCCACGCCGAGCCCGGGAAGTCGTCGGCCCACGGATCAGGCGCGGCCGCGACGACCCGGAAGCCGCCCTCGCGGATCATCTTGCAGGCGAGGTAAGCGGCGGAGCGTGCCTCGTGCTCGTTCGCCGAGCCCGAGAGGGCGATGAGCTTCTCGATGCGATCGGTGCTGCTCACTAGTTCGAGCTCTGCGACGGGCGCAGTCCTTCCTGGAGCAACACGAACGGCTGCACCACGAGGACCGTCCACGCCGGTCCCAGCGTCTTCGACCAGCGCTCGAGCTGCTCGAGCGACGGCTTCACGAGGAGCCCCGCGGCGACCCAGGCGGAGACACGCTCCTTGTCGTCACGGGCAACGGCCTCGCCGACGTCGAGCAGGTCGAGCGAGCGATCGACGACGATGACGGAGTCACGCGCGAGATGCGGACGGAGGTCCGAGAATTCGATCGGCCCCATCGAGGCCATCAGCGTTTCACGCATGGTGCACGCGTAGCAAACCTGGGCGACAGCTGCACGGGCGTACGCCACGCTCGGCCCTCGCTCGGGCGGTTTCGCGAGCCACGCGCGCCATCGACGAGGTCGTCGCGCGCTCGAAGCCGCAGCAGCTCGGCGTCCTCGGCGCCGGGCTCGACGCGCGTGCGTTCCGCCTCGAGGCGCTCCGCGCGACCGTCGTCTTCGAGGTCGATCACCCCGCTACGCAGGCCTACAAGCCGGGCGGTCACTTCTTGCGGACGGCCTTCGCGAGGTTTGCGAGGCTCGGCTTGCGGACGACCTTCTTGGCGGGGCTGGCGGCGAGCGCCGCGGCGAGGAGGGGGTCGGTGGCGCTCGCGCCTCGCGTCTTCTTGCTGCCGCGTGCGCCCTTGCGCGTGGGCTCGGGCGCGGCGGGCGCCGCGGAGGGCTCGGTGGTGGAGGGCGGCGCTTCGGGCGTGTCGGTCTTGGCGGTGCGCGCTTCGGTCGTGTCGATCGTGGCAGGGCGCGCGTCGGGGGCGGAGGGCGCCACGGGCGCCGGGATGCTGGCGGGCTCGGCCGTTGCGGTCGCGTTGGAGGCGGTGCGCGGGACCTCGCCGCCCGCGGGGGGCTCGAGCTCGGGACCGGGCGCCGCGAAGGGGTTGAGGGTCGGCCGTGCATCGGCCACACGCAGATCCTCCGCGGGACCGCCGGGCGCGAGCTCGCTCGGCGTGGTCGGACGATCCTTCGCCGGCCGCGACGGAGCGAGCAGGCGCGGGGAGGTCCCCATCGCATCGCCCTTCTTCGTGAGCGCGATCTCGAAGAGCGTGAACTCCTTCGGCTTGCGCATCTGACGGCCGAACAGCTCGATGTCCGTCGCTGCGTGCACCGAGACACCGGCCTGCGCATCGAGCTTCCACGGCGTGCTCGAGCTGGGACGGCTCGCGTCGAGCTCGACCCACGGCTCGACCATGAGCTTCGCACCGACCGAGTGCTCGAGGAGGAGCACGGCGGTCGGCTGGAGGCTGCACTTGCCCTTCACGCTCTGCTGCTCGACGCGGATGCCCTTCTTGTCGAAGCCGTCCTTGAACGTCTTGTCGAAGTCCTTGTTCACCACGTCGCGGTCGAAGACGTACGAGACCTGGACGGTCTTCGCCTGCTCGGGCGCGTCGTCGGGCGACTCCATGCGCCTGACCTCGACGTGGCCGAGCGGCTGGTGCGCCTCGCCTGCCGCGCGGGGGGCGCAGGCGACGGAGGCGAGCGCCAGCGACCCGACCAAGACCAATCCGAGGCGCTGCGCGAGCATACGCTCCAGGTCAGCACACGTTGTGCCACATCATTGTCGTGCGGATTTGCGAGGTTCCTGGCCTCTAGCGGGGGAGTCATGGTCGGGTCTGGATCGCGCGTGGACCGCCCCTCCTGGCGCAATCACGGGACGGCCACGTCGTAGTGGGCTCCCCAGTTGAAGAGCTCGTAGCCGCCTTGGGACGGGGTCGCGTCGGAGTCGCGGAGGTTGCCGCGCGCACCGACGAATCGGCCCGTGCACGTGTGGGGCTCGTGGGTGAAGGCGTACCGCAAGTGGACCTTGCCGGCGGGCGCAGACACGAGCGTGATCGTCACGGTGTCCGGGCCCGAGACCGCGACGCTCGCGATCGCGACGTGATTGCCTGCCGCGTCGACGACCTCGAAGCCCTTGTCTCCCGGGTCGGTGACCCGCTGCGTGTCGAGGACGAGCGGAGGCACGGGCACGTGGTACTTCGCCGTGATGACGTTGCCGGCGATCGAGACCGTCTTCGGACGGACCGGCTCCCAGCGGCGTCCTTCGAGGACGATGCGCGCGTAGGCCTTGCCGAAGTACTCGCCGAGCTGACGCTCTCCATTCGCGGTGTAGTGCCTGCAGTCCGACGCCCAGTCGAGCACGTAGGCCGGCGTGACCAGCACCACCTTGCCGTTCGAGCGGACGTGCGCTTCGTACTGGAGCTGCGTCACCGCACTGGTCGCGACGTCGTTCCAGCCCGAGAACTGCGAGATGAGCAGCGGCACGGGCTGCGCCTGACCGGTGATCGCCTTGATCCCGGCCTCGTAGTCGCGCTGCCATTCGAGGAGGCCGTCTCCGTAGCTCGTGATGGTGCGATAGCTGCCGTCCGTGCCGTCGATGGGAAACTCCGGCGTGCCCACCGCATAGCCGTAGTCGTCGCTCTCTCCATGAATCGCAGTGACGGCGCGCACGACGTACGTCTTGCCGGCCGCGACAGCGAGCGCCTTGGCATCGGTGACCTGCTTCATGCTCTCGTCGAACGGATGCAAGTAGGTCGGGTCGACGAAGTTGCAGGTGCCCTTGCGGAGGCACCAGTACGTGAGCCCGTTGCGCCCTGCCAGGCTCACGAGGAGATCGTGTGTGGGCTTGCCGAGCTTCGTGCGAGCGAGCATCGCGGCCTCGTTCGCGAGACCCGAGGACATGGTCTCGACCGGGTACCAGAACGTGTCGCCCTCCGTGAGGGGGACGAAGCCGGTCGGGGTCTGGTAGGTCCTGCAGCCTTGCGCCTCGCAGACGCCGGAGGTCATGACGCCGACGTCGAACATCAGGTTGTCGAACGGCTGGCCCGTCGAGAGCAGCGGCCGCCCCTCGTGGGCGACGGAGTTGGATTGGCCCGTCGAGACGACGTGATTGATGTCGAATGCGACATAGGGAACGGGTTGCTCGCCTGCGTCCGCCGCGTCCGCCGCGTCCGGCGCGCCGCTGTCGGCTGACGAACCTCCTTCGCCGCCGCCCGGGGCAGTCCCCGCGTCCGCCGTCGGCGCCGTCGCCGGCGCCGTGGAGGGTGCGGTCGCATCGCCGTTGCGCGCGTCGCCCGAGCTACAGGCGATCGGCAGGACGAGGCAGCACAGAATCGCAGCGTGTGACGAGCGCATGATTCCGTAGGTCTGCAGTCGTCGTGCCTCCTCGCTGCTACGCCGGATCGCGGGCGAAAGTTGGGGGTGAACGCGCGCCGGACCGTGACTCCGGTGCGTGCTACGCCAACTTGCCACCCCGCGACGACGCCAAAAATGCGCATCGGCGTCGGGTTCTGCGCCCGCTACGGCCCGAGGATGCGCACGGCGTCGAGCCGGACGGCGTGCTCGAGCCAGCTCGCGATTCGTTCTTGATCGGAGCGGGCGTCGACGACGGGCGCGAGGCCCTGCTCGACCAGCTCCTGGAGATACGGCTGGCTGTGATGACCGACGCCGTCGTTCAGCGCCGAGGTCATCGTCATCGCGACGGTCGGCATTCCCATCGGCGGCATGGCGGGCGCCTTGACCTTCGAGGGATCGATGCAGTCCGAGATGTCGCTTGCGGCATCCATTCGCTTCGAGAGGCTCTTGATGTCGAAGCGCGTCCTCAGCGTCGCCGCGACGGAGGAGTGCTCGAGTACCGTCTTGCAGACGTAGCCCTTCTTCACCGTCGGCCCGATCACGAGCGCCGGGACGCGGAAGCCGTGATTGCCGAACTCGGGGTCGTCGTCCGTCGCGGCGGGCGGTGCCACGTGGTCGTGGAAGCCGCCGTGCTCGTCATAGGTGACGATGAGGAGCGACTTGCTCCACGCCGGGCTCTCTGCGAGCGCCTTGTAGACGCTCGCGACGAACGCCTGCCCACGCAGGATGTTGTGGGCCGGATGATCGTCGCTTGCGACGAAGTCGGGGTCGATCAGCGAGAAGCTCGGTAGCTTGCCCGTCTTCGCGGCGTCGAAGAAGCCGCTGATGGGCGCCGAGGGGTTCTGCTGGAGGAGCTTCGCGACGAACCCGCCGACGTACCAGGTGGTCGCGCCTGCCGCGTAGTTCTTGAAGGAGAGGCTCTTGTCCTTCAGGCGATCCCAGATCGTGTCGGGCGCGGGGATGATCGGCTTGTTGTCCTTCTTCCCCTTCGAGGTCGTCGCGTGGAGGTAGTAGCGGTTCGGCCACGTCGGGCCGAGCACGCTCGCGAACCAGTGGTCGCAGACGGCGAAGTTGTCCGCGAACCAGTAGTAGAGCGGGATCTGGCTGCGGTCGTGGAAGCCCATCACCTCGTCCTGCGAGGCGCCGGCGTGCTCCTTCACGAAGCCGTCGTTCTTGCCGGCGTTGAACTGTTTGTGAACGGCGTCCCAGCCGTGTGGCGGATCCTCCGGCGTGAAGTTCGCCATCTTGAAGACCTTCACGGTCGAGCCGTCAGGAGCGGGATTCGACTCGTTGCCCGTGAGCCCCTCGACCTGGGCCTTGCTCGCGTAGCCCGCGTCCGTCTTCAGAGCCCCGAGGAAGTGATCGAACGAGCGGTTCTCCATCATGAGCACGACGATGTGCTCGATGCCCGCGAGGAGCTCCTTCGGCGTGAGCGCGGTGGCAGGCGGCGGTGCGGGGGCGGACGCGGCCGGGGATGGCGTCGCTGGCGCGGGCGTCGTCCCCGCGGGCGGCGGAACGGGCGCCGGGTCGACAGGGCTCTCCTCGGCGGCGCCGTTGCAACCTGTCGCAACGATGCCGACGCCGACGCCGATAGCCTTCAGCGCATCGCGGCGCGTGAGCGCGTCGTCACGATCCTTCATGGCGTTCCTCCCCGAGTGCATGGGCGGCTTACGGTAGCTTCCGCCGCCTCTCGGGGCGCACCTCGGTGGCCGGTGATGCGTGTTCGAGACGCGAAGGCGGGGCGGGTGTTGCGTTGTGCAGCGGGCAGACTACTTCACGATGCAGGTTGCAACCTCGACGCCTTATGGGGCATCACACGGCGCGCACCGAACCCCCCTCCTGGAGAGCTCCCATGTCCGTCCTCGTCGGCAAGAAGGCACCTGATTTCGTCGCTACCGCAGTCCTCGGCAACAACGAGATCAAGTCGATCAAGTTCTCCGAGTTCACGAAGGGGAAGTACGCCGTCGTCTTCTTCTACCCGCTCGACTTCACGTTCGTCTGCCCGACCGAGCTCATCGCCTTCGACCACCGCCTCGAGGAGTTCGAGAAGCGTGGCGTGCAGGTCCTCGGCGTCTCGATCGACTCCGAGCACACGCACCTCGCGTGGAAGAACACGCCCGTCGACAAGGGCGGCATCGGCCAGGTGAAGTACCCGCTCGTCGCGGACATCAAGCACGAGCTCGCCAAGGCCTATGACGTCGAGAGCGAGGGCGGCGTGGCCTTCCGCGGCTCGTTCCTCATCGACAAGAGCGGCGTCGTCCGCCACCAGGTGGTCAACGATCTGCCGCTCGGCCGCAACGTCGACGAGATGCTGCGCATGGTCGACGCGCTCCAGTTCACCGAGGAGCACGGCGAGGTCTGCCCCGCCGGCTGGAACAAGGGCAAGAAGGGCATGAAGGCCGACGCGAAGGGCGTCGCCGACTACCTCGCGGGCAACGCGAAGGAGCTCTGAGAGCCGAGGTCACGAACGTGCGCTGGGGAGGGCAGCGCGCGTTCGGGTGGCCTGCGCGCGTCAGCGCGGCTATGGAAGCGTCCATGTCCAATCGTGATCTGCTCATCGTCGCAGGGGACGCTTCGGAGCGCCTCGAGCGGCACGGCCTCGTGGCCTGCGGTCGGCGTGAGAACGGCGTCACGCGCGTCGACTTCTGGGGGCGCGACGGCAAGCCGTATCGCCACGAGCTGAAGGACGAAGCCGTCACCGTCGAGGACGTGGTCGCCACGTGCCTCGGCCTCGCGGGCCTCGGACCGTCAGCCGCGCGCAGCTCGCAGCTGAGCTGAAGCTCCGGCGACGCTGCTCACCTCACCGATGCCGCGTGCCTTCGAAGCCGTGAGGCTTTCGGGCCACGGGAGCGCGGAAGGGGAGGCCGATTTGGTAGAGGCCTTGACGAGCTCGGCGGCTCCGAGCGCCGATCGAGCTGAAATTTCGATGCGCCAGGATCAGCGGAGGCGTCGATTGTAGAGGCCTCTACAAGGTCGCCGACGACTCACGGGGTCGGGCCGCGACATGTCAGCTCCGGAGCAGGCTACGGCGAACGAGATCGAAGGTGCCGTCCGTGACTACGGCCGCACCCTGATCAGGCCGCCGTGTGGCGACTTCAAAATCGATGAGGTCGCTCTACAAAAGCCGGGGCTGCCGGGCACGTGCGGTAGCACCCGTGCGAGGGAGAGCGACAAGTCTCTTGCGTGTCATCATCCTGACGCTTCGTCGCGCCACTCGTGACGTCGACGTCTCGCGCGACGCGAAAGCGTGTGTTCTGTAGGCCCGGCGTGCACCTTGCTTGTCTCGCAGGCATGAGCTCCCGCGACGGACGGATCTCCGTTCGATCTCCGCCTCCCGTCCGTTGGGGTGACTGGGCATCCGGTGACATGAAGAGGCACAGCGACGTGCCTCCGCCGCCCAGCGCGTCCCGCGCTCCCAGCGCTGCTCCACCTCCGATGCCTTCGGGCAGCCAGTTCCCGCGCGCCTCCGAGCCGAGGCAACCAAGCGTGTTCCCGCCGCCGTCCCGGCCGAGGCCTTCAGCTCTGCCCCCGAAGGACCTTCACGAGCACGAGCGGCTCGTCTTGCGGATGAAGGGCCTCTCATGGCCGCCGACGCCCGAGCAGCTGCGCGCGGCACGCCGCGAGTTCGCCATCCTCATGCATCCGGACAAGGGAGTGGAGATGCCCGGGCTGGCCGCGCTCAACGACGGGTGCGATCGCCTCGAAGCACGGCTCGAACAGAGACCGTGAAGTCAGCCGTGCGCGTCGCGCAGGAGGACGACCAGGCGCACCACCGACGCGTCTGCGTGGCGCTGCCCTTCATGAACGCGATCGTGTCGAACCAGCAGGTGGTCGCCCGGCCGCAGGCGAAGCGCGCGGACCCCGGCCACCTCGAGCGAGCGGCCGGTCACCGCCGCGGCGATACCGGTGAGCGCGTCGAGGAGCTCAGGCTCCGCGGGGCTCTCCAGCACGTCGTAGCTGCCCCGATCGAGGAGTACATATCGCGTGTATTCTGCACGTTCGAGACGGGCGCGAGAGGTTCACGACCCAGGCCTCACGGGTAGAACCATCCGGCGAGCGAGATACGCAGGCCCCCGGTCACCTCACGCACCTGGTGGAGCGAGAGGTCGCCGACCTCGAAGACCACGAGGCGGTTGGCTCGCGGCCCGATGACGCGAGCGCTCACGGTCTCGACGAGCTCGCCCGCCTCCGTCGCGCAACGAAAGAGCTCGAGCTCGCCGCCGCCCGCCACGTGCGGGCGAGCTCTTCTTCGTCCTGCCACTCGGGCCCGAGGCGCCACATCATCGAGAGACCTACACGCCGCGGATGCAGATCTCCACCCGCGAGCCTCGCGACTTTGCGCATTCGGAGGACCCTGCTCCCGAGCGAGCCTCAGCGCCTGAACGGCGGTCAGTCGTCTTCGTCGTCCCAGCCGTCCTCGGTGTCGGTGTCGTCGGTGTCGTCGTCGGTGCTGTCGGTGTCGCTGCTGTCGCCGCTGGAGTCACTTCCGCTTTGACCTTCGGAGCTCTCCGTCGTCGTCGCGACGAGCGAGACCAGCTTGCACCCCGTGCTCCCCGCGCAGAGCACGAGGAGCACGAGCAGGGGGAGCGCCCGACACCGCATGGCCGCGGAGCTGCAACGGCCGTTCCGGCCCGCGGGGACCTGAACGTGCCGCAAAGGGCGGCCATCCGAGCCGTCACCGTGGACGGCGGGTCACGGTCCGGGCTTGGACGGGTTCACAGTGTTGCAACACAGGGCGACGGGCATCTCGCGGCCCTGGCTCGTCGTCGATTGCCCGGTCCGGCCCGGCACGACGTAGGGAGCACATGGCCTGCGGAGAGCGCACGCGCGCTCAGGAGATCGCGGCGACGGGACGACGACGCCTGCTCGCGCGAGCCGACGCCTTTGCCGAGCTCGAACGAGAGCTGTTCCTCACGGAGGTGCCGCTGCACCGACGGATCCTCGCGGGCGCTGCCGAGCTGCTCGACTGATGTAGGCCTCCGGTCGAGCGACTTTGCGATAGGCTTTTCGTTGGAGCACTGACCGACCTGGCCACCAACGACTATGCCGCCGGGCAGGTGCTCGTCGAGCGCTACGTCCTCGCGAAGTGCCTCGGGGAGGGCGCCGCGGGAGCGGTCTGGCTCGCACGTGATCGGAAGCTCGGGGTCGACGTCGCGCTCAAGCTGCTGCGGCCCGAGCTCGTCGAGGTCGCGGGCATGTTCGAGCGGTTCGCGCGCGAATCGGATCTCTCCGCGCGGATGCTGAGCCCGAACGTGGTCAAGGTGCTCGGCGGCGGTCTGACCGAAGCCGGCGTGCCGTACATCGTCTACGAGGAGCTCGACGGCGAGGACCTCGCGTCGAAGCTGAGGAGGGCCAAGCGGCTCTCGCTCGGCGACATGGCCACGGTCGTGATCCACATCTGTCGCGGCCTCTCCCGCGCGCACGGGGTCGGCGTCCTCCACAACGACATCAAGCCGGAGAACGTCTTTCTCACGAAGGACACGAGCGGCAACCTGCTCGCGAAGCTCCTCGATTTCGGAGTCGCGGAGATGATGCGGAAGCGCGCGCCGAGCGAGCTGCACGAGGTCGTCGGGACGCTCGAGTACATCGCGCCCGAGGTGTTCCTCGGGCTGCATGCGCCGTCGCCGCAGAGCGACATCTACTCGGTCGCGGTGGCCGCCTACGAGTGCTGCACCGGCCGCTGTCCAAGGCCCGCGACGAGTGTCGGTGAGCTCATCCTCGCTCTTGCGTCGGGACCGATCGAGCCGGCGAGCGCCTCGCGACTCGAGGTGACCCCGGAGCTCGACGCGTGGTTCGAGCGCGCCCTCCAGGACGACCCCGAGGACCGCTTCGAGTCCGCCAGGGCGATGGCCGAGTCGCTGCACACCGTGATGGCTACCGTCACGGACCGCGGCTCGTCGCGCCGCCTCATCGACGGCGAGCAGCGCGCGGCGCGCCCGACGTCCATGGCCCCCAGCGAGCGCCGGCCCGGCACGGGCTATTCGATGATCCCCGGGCGAGAGCCGGACTCGGAGTGAGGCTTGCGGCCGCCGCGCTTCAGGGCGAACGTGGCGCTCCGTGAGATTTCCCGGGCGCCGCAAGCACAAGCACTACTTCCCGGTTCGCGACCGTGATCCGCTCCTCCACCATGCGGGCATCGACGGGCCCGAGGCGAAGGTCCACGTGGTCGGCATCGATCAGACGCTCGTCGACATCGACGCGCGCGTGCCCGAGGAGCTCCTCGCACGCTACGAGCTCCCCAAGGGCGCCTCGACGGTGATCGGGAGCGAGCTCGCCGCGCGACTCTACGACGAGCTCTTCGCGGCCAAGCAGATCTCCTACGAGTTCGCCGGCGGCACCGTGGGCAACACGCTCCACAACTACTCCTTGCTCGCCGACGACGCGTCGATCCTCCTCGGCGTGATGAGCGACGTGATCCGCGTCGGCACCTCGGGGTATCGCTACCTTTCGAACACGTCGAGCCGCGTGAACCTCGACCACCTCCAGCCGGTCGACGGACCCATCGGCCGTTGCTTCGCGCTCGTCACGCCCGACGGCGAGCGCACGTTCGCCATCAGCGCCGGGAAGATGAACGACCTCCGGTCCGAGAGCGTACCGCCGGCCATCTTCAACGACGCGTGCGCGCTCGTCATCTCCGCGTACCTCATGCGCGCCGACGCCGGCGAGCCGATGCCCGAAGCCACGACGCGCGCCGTGTCGCTGGCGAAAGCGTGCGGCGTGCCCGTCGTGCTCACGCTGGGCACGCGGTTCATCATCGCGGAGCGCCCGGACTTCTGGCGCTCGTTCATCTCGGAGAACGTCGACGTCCTCGCGATGAACGAGGAGGAGGGCGAGGCCCTGACGGGCTTCGCCGATCCGCTGCTGGCCTGCGAGCGCGCGCTCGACTGGGCCGACCTCGTCTTGTGCACGGCGGGGCCGACCGGGCTCTACCTCGCGGGTCATACCGACGACGCGGTGAAGCGCGCGACGCGCTATCCGCTGCTGCCTGGCGCGATCCCCGAGTTCAACCGGTACGAGTTCAGCCGCCCGATGCCGCGCCGGCTCTGCACCAACCCGCTCAAGGTCTTCGCGCACATCGCGCCGTATCACGGCGGCCCCGCACGGATCACGAGCGCGAACGGCGCCGGTGACGCCGCCCTCGCCGCGCTCCTCCACGACATGTCCGCGAACCGCTACCACCGCGGGCGCGTGCCGACCTCGGCGAAGCACGTTCGTGATTTCCTCACCTACTCGTCGATGAGCCAGGTGTGCCGCTACGCGAACCGCGTGAGCTACGAGGTCCTCGCGCAGTCGTCGCCGCGGCTGACGCGCGGCCTGCCCGAGCGTGAAGCCGGCCTCGACGACGAAGCGTACTGGGCGCTCTGACTCGGCCACCCGAGCCCTCTTCGACCTTTTCCACAATCGGAGGGGCGTCCCCCATGAAAGCTGATCCCCGTATCGCCAGGCATGCGAGCCGCCCTCGCCGCCAGCGGAGCTGCAAGCGCTAACCGAGGAGGGGCGACGACGCCGGGCCGCGCATCAGCGCGAGGCTCATGCCTCTCTCTCCGGCTGGGAGCGAGGGCGACTGGAGGCTTGCGTTGGCCCAGGTCTGCTGGCGGGGGTTGTATTCTGGACGGTGGGGCTGCCTCCCATCGCCCTGCTTTGCGTTGTCGCGGGCCTGCTCATGGGCGGGTGGCTGGCTGCCCTCTCTGGCGTTCTCGGCGTCGCTGGTCTCTGGTGGTTGCAGCGCCGGCTCCGCACGCGAGACATCGAGCGAGCGCTGGCCTGGCCCGCCACCTTGCCCTTTCCGCTCGCTGACTGGCAGCGCTGGCTGGTGGACTGGGAAGACGTCCACAACGAGTACCTCTGGATCACCTTTGCCGAGCCAGTGCCAAAGCAGCTGGTGGAGGACGCCTTGGCCGCAGTAATGCCCGACACCACGCCCCACTGGCTCGACGCCCGCCAGGTGAGCCTCGAGCTGCGCGGCGTTGTTGGGTTCGAGAGCGCCTACGGCAGCGGGTGGGTGCCCGACGTGGCTAAGACCAAGGAGCTGGTAATCCAGGTCCTGGTCCCGCTTCATGGCAGTCGGCCCATCAGTCAAGTCGCGCTCAGCCGCCAGTCGCCCGAGGCCCGCGCAACCGAGCAGTGCAAGGCGACCGCGCGGGAGCGCGTCGCCGGCAAGAACACGGCTAAGGAGGGCTGACCTCGGCCGATGCTGGAGTTCGCGTGGCGCCGCCCGCTGCACCGTGATTCCCTGACGCACATGGCTCTGACCCGCTGCGTCGACTGTGGAACCGAGGTCTCTGATCAGGCTCCCGCGTGCCCGAAGTGCGGGCGCCCCGCGCAAGGAGGCTCCGCACCGAAGAAGGGAATGAGCACGGGGCTCATCATCCTGATCGTCGCCATCGTCGTCGCGCTTCCCGTCCTCTCCATCCTGAGCATCCTGGGCATCTTCGGCGTGAGGAAGTACATCGCGAACGCGAAGACCGCCGAGGCGACGAATACCCTCGGTCAGATCGCGAAGTCCGTCGCGCGCGAGTACGAGGACACGTCGCGCGATGGAAAGCACCGGGTCTGTCCTTCGGCGAGCTCCCCGATCCCGGCCGACAAGAGCAACGTGAGCGCCAAGAAGTACATGTCGAGCCGCAGCGAGTGGGACACGGACGAGCTCGCCAACAAGGGGTTCGCGTGCCTGAAGTTCCAGATGACCTCGCCCCAGTACTTCCAGTACGAGTACGAGGCGACCGCGACGAGCTTCGTCGCCCGCGCGCACGGTGACCTAAATGGAGACGGTGTCTTCTCCACGTACGAGATCGCGGGGCAGGTGGTCGGCGAACGACTCGTCCTCTCGCCGATGATCACGGAGACGAATCCGCAGGAGTGAAGCGCACGCGCGTCCTCGCGCGACCTGCGCCCGGCTGCCTCTTCTTCGCGGGGAACCTCGGCGTGCTTCTGAGCGCTCCTCGCGCCGCTACGACTTCTTCGCCCTCACCGGCTTGGCTCTCGTCCTTGCCGGCTCCGTGTGGGTCGAGACCCACGTCGAGAACGCCTTGCCGAGCCGCGCCTGCGCTCGCTTCACCGGCCTGCTCGGGTCCTTCACCGGGGTGATCTGGAACTCGGCCTTCAGCCATTTCCTGAATTCGGCGATTCGCTCGCTGCGTTCGCCGTTCTCTCCGTCGAAGTCGACGCCGTCCGGTCCCACGGAGGGCTCGATGTCCGCGCTGAGGACCTCGAGGAGGCCTCGCATGTTCTCCGCGATGACGAAGCAGCCGCCCTCGTCACCGAACACGACGACGGGCATCTTCGTGAGGTCCGACGACGAGCCATCGTTCCACAGCGCGTAGCAGGAGCCCGTCCCGCTCGCGCTCGCGAAGGGCATCAGCGCGTCGAGAAACCCCTTGTCGCGCGACCACGTGGCGATGAGCGACTTGTCGTCCTCCTGCACGGCGAAGCCCTGCGTGAAGCTCTCCATGCCCCAGAGACGCTGGAACTCGAGGAGGCCGCGCAGCTCGGGCGGCGCCTCGCGACCCCCGAAGCTCTTCGCGAGCTCCTCGTCGGTCATGAGCGGCTCACCGTCGAGGTCGACGCGCACGCCCTTCGCGTCGAAGTACTTCCAGCCCGACGCCTCGCCCTTCTTGCACACGCACGTGACGGAGAAGACCTTCGCGTAGAGCTTCTCGGTCAATACGAGCTCAGTCGTCTTGCTCTTCGACTTCTGGAAGAAGACCGGCCCTTCCTCGATGCCGTTCACGAGGACACCCTTTCGGGACCACGTGCCGTCCGGGTGGTATCGCGTGTACGTCTCGACCGTCCCGTTCTTCGTCACGACCGTGTCGCAGCAGTGGTGGCCCGTCGTCGACCACCAGTACTTCCACGGTCCCTCGGGCTTGCCCTTCACGTTCCTCGCGCCGAGCTCCCACTGCTCCTCCGCGGCGTTGTAGACGGCTTCGGCGGGTACGGTGCGGGGGCGCGTCGGGGGCATCGGGGTGATGCTATCGTACCTGGAAGGTGAGCTACCGAACGCCTGCCGAACGCGACGGTGACACACCGTCGAACGCGCCGCCCACGCGCGTGCTCCGGCTCGAGAAGAGCTGGTGGCAGCTCGGGCACACGCGCCTCGAGCTCGATGCCGCGGAGGAGGAGATTCGCGCCACGCCAGTGGCCTCGTTCGGCTCGTCCCAGACGTTGACCTGGCTGGTGCGCAAGGTCGAGCGTGCCTGCACGATGCTGGACGACGACGCGGCGGATGCGCTCGCGCTCATCGTGGACGGCGAGCCCAGGCTTCTCGCGACCGGGAGCAAGGCCTCGTGTGACGCCGCGGTCGTCGAGATCGACCGCTTCCTCGCGAGCCTGCGCAAGGCGCGCGCGGTGCGCGCCCGGGTGGGTGGCACTTCGAACGCGCCCTTCGCCGACTGGAGCGACCTCGAGGACGAGGACAAGTGGGACCGCATGGAGGCCTTCCTCTCCCGCGTGCCCGTCGACGAGCGACGCCTCGAGCGCAGCGACGAGGACATCGTGCTCCACGCGAAGAAGGGCGGCTTCTCGTTTCGTCTGCAGCTCGACGCGCTCGACCCGCTCGGCTTCGAGATCGAGCTCGACGCGCCGCAGTCGTTCGTCGTGACGGAGCTCACGTTCGACCCCCGCAAGTCGGCAGAAGACGAGCCGGTGAGGGACCCGACCTGGGAGCGCGTCGAGGGGCGCACCTTCTTCGGTGCGCACGTCTACACGCACTCCGCTGCCGACGCGTTCCGCCTGTTGCCCGAGGAGCTACGGGCGAAGATCTGCGCGACGATGGAGGAGGAGCACATCGATCAGCTCCGCTTCGGCACCGAGGTCACCGAGCTCTTCTGCTCGCAGGAGATCCGTAACGTGTCCGATCCCGTCGCGCACCTCATCCGCGTCGTCGACATGGTCGTCGAGTGCGCCTACTTCCTCACGACCGGAGCCACCCGCTAAATCACCGAGCACGATTCTCGTCCCTCGAATCGAGCTCGGAGATTTAGTTTTTACTCAAGTGGGGACTTCGTCCCCCTCGCTCGCTGCGCTCCCGAGCCTCCCCGACTCGCCTTCGGCGAACCGTGCTTCGCACGGCGCCTTCGGCGCGCGAAGCACGCCGGTCGCCGAAGGCGAAACCCGGGGGTCCCGACACGAAGTGGCGGGGGGCGGAGCCCGCGAGGGTGAAGCTAAATGGCCGAGTGCGATTCGAGGGACGAGAATCGCGCTCAGCCATTTAGAGGCGTGAGCGGCGTCAGCGAGCGGGCAGGCGCGCGAGCCACGGGCGGAGCTCGCGTGCGGTCACCGGATCCTCGTCGCTCGCCTTCTGCCAGTCACGCCGTGCCGCGGCGTGGCGTTTCTCGATGAACGCGAGCATGCCGGAGTCGAGCTTGCTCTTCTGTCCGAGCTCGATCGCACGCACGCAGTCGGCACGCGCGGCGGTGAGCTCGCCCAGGCCGACGAGGGCAAAGCAGCGCGTCCCGAGGTAGCTCGCATGGTCGGGGTCGAGCGCGACGGCACGATCGGCGTCCGCGCGCGCGGCGGCGAAGTCGCCCATCTCGACCTCCACCCACGCTCGGTTGTTCCACGCGAACGGGTTTGCCGGGTCCTTCGTGATCGCCTTGCTGAAGTCCGCGATGCTCTCCGGAAGCCTGTTTTCCTGGTCGTTCAGCCATGCACGCGCCAGGTGTGAATCGCGGTCGTCGGGCTCGAGCGCGATGCAGCGATCGAGCCGTGCGCGCTCCGCGACCCCGTCCTTCCGCCTGTGCGCGACGCGCGAGCAGAGCCAGAAGGTGAAGACCTCCGCGTCGGCATCGGCCAGGAGCTTCCCGCACTCCGTCTCCGCCTCGTCGAGCCGCTGCGTCTCCAGGTACACGACCGCGCGCCTGAGCCGCGCTCGGGTCGCGTGCTCGTCGAGCGCGAGCGCGGCGTCGGCGTCGGCGAGCGACTCGTCGCTCCGCTTCGCGAGCGCTCGCACGTAGGCGCGCAGCGAGAAGAGTCGCGCCTTCGCCTTCGGGTCCGTCTCCTTGTCGATGGCCGCCGTGCAGTAGGCCTCGGTATCCGCGAGCACCTCGGCCGTGTGCTCGAGGTTCGTGCCGAGCTCGCAGAGGAGGCTCTTCGACTTCACGGTCGACTCCAGCAGGTCGGCATCGTGGATGTCCTGACGTGCGCTCTTCATGTCCTCGACCCCGAGATGTGCGAGGCCACGGTTGAAGAGCCACGCATGCCTGCGCTCGTGCGCGAGCGCCTCGGTGTAGCGAGCGACCGCTTGCGGGTACTCCTTGGCCTGGAGGTGGGCGAGAGCGGCGTCCGCGTCGCGGGTCGCCTTGATCGCCGGAACGTGCTGCAGCCGCCGCTGCACGACGACTGCTGTGAAGAGGAGGAGCGCCGTGACACCGGCGGCGCCGAGCGCGCGCCGGAGCCGACCGGCCTGGGGCATGAGCAGGTCACGTCCGAGCATCGCGCCCGCGAGCGCGCCGATGACGAACCCGCCCGCGTGGGCCGCCATGTCGGTGTTCTTCTGCGAGAGCCCGAACACGACGTTGTATCCGATGAACCCGACGATGCTGTTCCGCTGCTGGACGAGATACTCGGGCGGAAGCACCCCGCGGTGCAGCAACACGAACGCGAGGAGCGCGCCGTACACGCCGAAGATCGCGCCCGAGGCACCGACACCCACGGTGAGCGGGCTCCAGGCGAGCGACGCGAGCGACCCGCCGATGCCGCTCAGCATGTAGAGCGCGAGGAACGGAAGGTTGCCGAAGACGCGCTCCGTGAGCTTGCCGACGCTCCAGAAGGCCCAGAGGTTGAAGGCGAGATGAAGCGGCCCCGCGTGCAGGAACATCGACGAGAACGCGCGCCACCACTGCCCCTCCGCGAAGGAGGGGCCGAACTCCGCGCCGGCCGCGAGGAGCTGCGAGCCGCTCGGCTTGTCGAGGGAGACGCCGAGCTTCAGCTCGACGGCGAAGCCGAGCACGATCAGGATCGCGAGCGCCGGCGTCACCCAGACGCGCGGGGTGATGGCCGTGAGCAGCTCGTCGACCGTCAGCCCACGAGGCTCGCTCTCGGGGGGCTCCGATGCCGGGGGGGCTGCCTCTTCCGGCGGCGACGAGGGCTGATCCATGGGGTCTTCCTAGTCGAGCCGACAAACGGCCGCGAGTCGCAGGAAAAAGCAGGGGCGGCTCGGCGCATCACGACCAGGTAATCGAGGACCACGGCGGTCTCGTCGATCCGAGTACGATGGCGGTCGGGCCCCGGTGAGCACCTTCGAGCAGTCAGGCGGAGTGCCGACCCACGAGAACGACGAGAGCCATGCGCTCGCGCTCTTCGAGAAGGCGCGCGCGCTCTCCGAGGAGGGCCGCCTTGCCGAGAGTCGCGCCGTCGTCGCCGAGCTCGTGACCCGGTTCGAGCAAGCTCCGGAGCCCGCGATCCGCAGGGCCGTCTGCGGTGCGCTCTTCGGGCAGGCGAAGCACAAGCTGCTCGAGGGGGTCGATCGGCGCGCCGTCATCGTCGACTACCGACACATTCTCCACATCGCGGAGAGGCAGCCGCCCATCGAGGACGTCGCGGCTGCGGCCGTCTACCACCTCGGCCTGACCCACGGGAAGATCGCGATCGAACGCTCGAGCAAGGAGCACAGCGAGAAGTCCGTGGAGCGCTTCCTCG
>Ga0335397_10000834_pt1 | contig 41419 bp, 41 predicted proteins | sample MAT04_FD_205740 | JGI IMG/M metagenome (GOLD analysis project Ga0335397, IMG submission 205740) | Freshwater microbial communities from Lake Fryxell liftoff mats and glacier meltwater in Antarctica - MAT-04 (spades assembly) (version 2) ... | reverse complement strand
TGTGTTCGGACATGGTGCGCACGGTGCGCGGGTTGGCGCAGATCTTGATCACCGGCAGGATCGGGTTGCCGATGACATTGCCCTGCCCGGTGGGGAAAAAATGCACGACATAGCCGGCTGCCGCGCACAGCGTCACCATCTCGGCCGCAGCCGAGGATGAATCCATGAACCACAGCCCCGGCCCGGTCGGCGCCTCGGCCTTGTCGAGCACGCCGTCAACGAGGCATTTGCGGCCGATTTTCTGGATATTGCCGAGGGCCTTTTCTTCTATCGTCGTCAGGCCGCCGGCGATATTGCCCTTGGTCGGCTGCGAGTCGGAAAGGTCACTGGTCTTGTGGCGGTTGATGACATCCTGGTAGCGGTCGAACATGAACTGAAACTTCTGGCGCACGTCGTCGTTGGCACAACGCGCCGACACGATGTGTTCGCCGCCGGTGAGCTCGGTGGTTTCGCCAAAGCACAGGTAGTTGCCCAGCGGGTGCAGCTTGTCAAACGCGTTGCCTACGGTCGGGTTGGCGCCGCAGCCGCTGGTGGTGTCGGACTCACCGCACTTGGTGCTGACCCACAGTTCGGAGATCGGGCACTCTTCGCGCTGCTTTTCGCTCGCCGTCTGCACGAACTCCTTGGCCGCCTTGCTGGCGCGCATGATGGTGTCGTGGTCACCGTGCAACTCGATGCCGAAGCCCACGACCGGCTTGCCGGTGGTCTTGATGCCGTCCACCACCTTCTGCGTCCAGCCATCCTCGATGCCGATGACAACAACGGCGGCGACGTTGGGGTTGCAGCCGGCACCAATCAGGGTGCGGAAATGCAGGTCCAGGTCGGCGCCGAACTGCAGGCGGCCGTACGGGTGCGGAATCGCCATTGCGCCCTTGATGTTGTGTGCCACAGCTTCGGCTGCAGCGTTGGACAGGTCGTCCAGCGGCAGGATGATGACGTGGTTACGGATGCCGACGCGGCCGTTCTCGCGCCGGTAGCCGAGGAAGATGGTGTCTTTGTCGATGATGGACATGGGGTTTCCGATTGTGTTGGACGGTGTGAGGATGACGGTTCGCGCGAGGGCTCACCAGCGCTTGGTCTTGATGTTGTGCACGTGGGCATGCTGTCCTGCGCTGATGGCAGCCACCACCTTGCCCATGTCGATGCCGTACTTCACCACGGTGTCGCCGACGGCCATGTCCTTGAGCGCAACCTTGTGGCCGATCGGTATGTCCTGCTTGGCCGGCACGTCGATCATGCGGTCCTCGTCCATGATCCAGCCGGTCATCTTCGTGCCGGCGGTCACGCCTTCCACCACCACGACAGCCACGGTGTCCTTGGCGTCATGCAAAACAAAATGAATCATGGGTTCTCCAATTCTTGGGGTCGGGAAAAAGTGGGAGTGTAGGGGCCGATGACCGACTGTCAACCCAGTCATTCATATGACCTGGATGAATGTTCGGTCGCCACTACACTGGCACCATCCATGAAAATCGAAACCCTCGAACTCATTGCGTTGACCGACACCGGCGTAGCGCCCCTGTACCGTCAGGTCAAGCAGCAGTTGCAGCGTGTCATCGAGTCCGGACGGTGCCGCCCTGGTCACGCCTTGCCGAACGAGGCCTCCATCGCTGCAGAGCTGCGGGTCAGCATCGGCACCTTGCGCCGTGCCGTCGACGAACTGGTGCATGAGCATGTGCTGGTGCGCCGCCAGGGCAAGGGAACCTTTGTCGCGCTGCATGGCAATGACCGATTTTTGTTCCAGTTCTTTCATGTGGAACCGCGCCGGGACGTACGTTTTGGCGACCTGCCGCCAGCGGCCGAATACCCGCATGTCGAGAGCCTGGGTTTCGAGCGCGAGCGTGCGAGCGAAATCGATGCCGGCGCGCTGCGTATCAAGGTCGGCGACCCAGTGATCCGTTTCGGCAACCGGCTGTCACTGGGCGGGCGTGCGGTGGTGCACGACAACATCACGATCCCGGCTTTGATGTTCAAGGGACTGACCGAGAAACGTCTGCGTGACCGACAAAGCACGATCTACAGTCTTTACCAGACCGAGTTCGGCATCACCGTATTGCATGCCCAGGAGCGCACGCGCGCGGCGGCGGCGGATCGCGATACCGCGCGGGTGCTCGGTGTACCGCAGGGCCAGCCAGTGCTGGAGGTGCATCGTACGGCACTGACCTTTGGCGACAAGCCGGTCGAATACCGCATCTCGACCATCAACACCCAGTTGCACGACTACGTCAGCATGTTGTCCAAGCGGCTGTAGGGTGGGCGGCCGGGCCGTTGTTGCCCTGCGGTACTCAGGAGAATGCGCGCCAGCCCCACCAGATGCGGGTGACGGTGGTGACGGCACACATGGCCGCGAAGATGCCCGCCAGCAGCGGGAAGTGCTGTGGCCACAGGCACATCGCGACAAAGCAGGCCAGGGTCTCGGTGGCTTCGGTCAGGCCGCCCAGGAAATAGAGCGACTTGTCCGGCCAGGACAGGTTGGTCATCTTGCGTTTCGCGGCGATCACCGCGAAAGCCAGAAAGCTCGACATGGTGCCGCAGAACGCGGCCAGCAGCAGCGCGGCCGCCAGTGCATTGCGCTGCGGGTCGGCCAACGCGAAGGCCAGCGGGATGGACGCGTAAAACACGAAATCGAGTGCGATGTCGAGGAAGCCACCCGCGTCGGTGGTCTGTGTACGCCGCGCGATCGCACCATCGAGGCCGTCACACAGGCGCGATACCAGGATGGCGACGCCCCCGGCCAGAAACTGTTGCGTTGCGATCAAGACCGCGGCGCCCATGCCGATGGAAAAGCCGAGCAAGGTCATCAGATTGGCACCCAGACCCATGCGCGCGAGCACACCGGCGAGCCGGTCGATCGCGGGTTTGATCAGGGTGGTGGCAGCGCGATCGAGCACGAGGCAGTCAAGGCAGTCGGGTCAGAAGTGCCGGGTCGGCGATGTCGGCATCGTCATGGGTGACCATTAGTACGGGAATGCGGCGTTTTCTTACCAGCTCGAATACGAATTGACGCACCCGCTCGCGCAATTCGGCGTCCAGGCGCGAAAACGGTTCGTCGAGCAGCAAGGCCTGGGGGTCGGCCAGCAGGGCGCGCATCAGCGCGACGCGCGCACGCTGGCCGCCCGAGAGTGTGGCCGGATTCGCGTGTGCAAAGTCGCTCAGCTCGAGATCCGCCAGGCCAGCGCTGACGCGGGTCTGGCGCTGCGCCGCCGGCCCGGCAGGCACGGCGAACAGCAGATTCTCGGCCACGGTCATGTGGGCGAAAAGCAGATCATCCTGAAACAGGATGCCGACCTGGCGTTGCTCGGTGGGCAAGGTGTCGATGCGCCGCCCGCCCAGCGAGACGGACCCAGTGAAATGCAGGCCGGCCGCCAGCGTGCCGCAGATCGCACCGAGCAGGCTGGATTTGCCTGAGCCGCTGGCACCCATGACGGTGTGGATCTGTCCCGGTGCTACCTGTAGCGTGAAATCGCGGATCAGTACGCTGTCGGCGGTGGCGAGTTGTTCGACGTGAACCTGCAATGGCATGGTGATGGGTGGGTTGTGGATGGTCGGCCGTGGCCGCCGGTCGGAGCCCAGCGGCCCGCATGCGCGAGGGCCCATGTGAAGGTGATAATAAGTGCGGGAGTCACCGGGCGCCGTTTGCGCGCGGGATGCCCAACCTGGTTTGAAGGAACCCGCATGAAGAAACTGATTGTTGTCGCGATGCTCGCCGCCACTGGTGCGGCATACGCCCAGTCGTCCCCAGCCAAGAAGGAACTGGTGGCCAAGGTGCTGTTGTTGCAGCAACCCGCGATCGAACTGGTCGCACGCGCCATGGCCGAGCAGCCAGCCCAGGTTCTCATGCAGCGGGCCGGTCCGCTCTTGCAGCAGCGGATTCCGCCGGACAAGCGTCAGGCGGTGGCGCGTGACATCCAGGCCGACCTCAAGAAGTACGTGGACGAAGCGGTGCCGGTGGTGCGCGATCGTGCGGTGGCGCTCGCGCCCTCGACGATTGGTGTGTTGCTGGACGAGCGCTTCACCGAAGACGAACTCAAGCAGCTGATCGCCATCATCGAGTCGCCCGTCAACCGCAAGTTCCAGGCATTGGGCCCCGAGATGCAAAAGGACCTGACCGAGAAACTGGTCGCGGAAACCAAGCCCGTCATTGAAGCCAAGGTCCGCGCACTCGACAAGGCCGTGGCCGGCCGACTCGGCATCCAGCCGCCGGCAGTGCCCGCCAGCAAGTAAGCCTGCACAGAATGGTGCCGCGACTCTGCACGCAGACTCACGGCCTTAGCGCCGGAATCTTCTTGGCTGACCGGCCCAGGCGGCCAGGCCAAATGCGAGCACCGGCAGACACCACTGTAGCCAGGCGTAGGCCGACGTCAGCGAGCGCTGCGCGCCTGCCGCCAGCGTGACCGCCTCGGTTGTGACCGTGGCGTAGCGCCCGCCGCCGATGAACAGCGTGGGCAGGTATTGCGCAACGCTCACGGCAAATCCGACCGCCAGTGACGCCCACAAGGCCGCGCGCAGCAAGGGCCATTTCACGCGCAGCAGAAAAACCGTGCGGCCGTGACCAAGTGATGCGCTGACCTGGCGGAACCTCGGATCAAAGCCGCCATAGGCGGGGCCCAGGGTGATCAGCACGTAGGGGACACAGGCCAGACTATGGGCCAGCCACAGTCCGCTCCAGCGGGTGTCGATGTTCCAGTGCAGCGTGACGCCATGGATGCCCACGACCCACAACACGGACGGCAGTATCAGTGGCAGGTAGACCACCCGCCGCAACCAGGGGTCCCACCGCGGTGGAGCGGTTTCCAGCCAAGCCAACGACCACAGCAATGCCGCGCTGGCGCTGGTCAGCGCCAGTGCCAGCGTGGTGCCCACCGTGCCCGCGCTGCCCCACACCGACAACCAGGCGCCCCAGGTGAAGGTCTGCGGCAGCAAGTAGGGAAACGGCCACATGCCGGCGACACTGCCCAGCGCCAGCGCCAGCATCACGACCAGGTAAAGCGCCAGCAATCCACGCAAGCCCCACATCGCAGCGTTGCCCGTCTTCGGTGACGCCAGCGCTCCGCGCACACCCGAGGTGCGGCGTGTGCGCCATCCGTGCCAGCGCGGCAGACTCCACAACAACAACGCCACGGCGCTCAAGGCCAGGGCAAGCAACCAGGCGGCCGCGGCGCCCTGTCGGTTGATGGCCGGCTCGGCGTCGCGCAGCCAGGACCAAGCCTGCACGGCCAGCGTCGGTGGTGCTGCCGGTCCGGCCACGAGCGCAACGTCGACCACGGTCATCGAATAGGCCAGCACTGCCACCATGGGCCAGGTGAGGCGCGGCCAGAGCTGGGGCCAGATCACACGCCACCAGGCCTTGTCGGGCGCGTAGCCCATGGTGCGCGCCATGGCGCGTTCGCGCGCCAGCCGCAACGCCACGTCGGCGCGTTGCAGGTGTGCCGCAGCGGCCCACAACAGGAACGGCACCTCCTTGGCTACCAGCACAAGGATCAGCCCCAGACCCCAGGGGTCCTGCGTCGTGGCCCAGGGCGGTGGATCGTTGAATCCGCTGGCCCAAGGTGAAATGGCCCGCAGCAACCAGCCGCTGGGGCTGAGCAGAAATACCAGTCCGATGCCGAATGCCGCATGGGGTACGGCCATCATTGGCCCCAGCAGGCGCACCAGGCCTGGCCAGCGTGACGGAAAACTGCGCGACATGATCCAGGCGCTCAGAGCGACGGCAAGCAGGCTCGACACGATGCCTGTCCACAGACTCAGCCCCAGGGCGCGCAGGGTCTGTGGCGCGGCCAGCATGCCCTGCCACGCGGCAAGATCCAGACCGGCCCAAACGGCCGAGCCGGTGGCGTACAGCACCGGCACACCAAGCAGCGCAGCCAGCACCAGCGCCCAGACCAGGTCGGTGCGTGAGGCTGTCCGCCACTTGGCGTGATGGGGTGTGGCTGTGCCAGGCGTTATGGTCATGCCGACCCGTGTCGCGTCGATTGAGTTCGCGCTCGGCGCATGGCTGGGGCGCCGGCTTAGCCGTCGTCGCGGCCAAGGACCGACTGCAGGAATGCGCCGATGTCCTGGATCTCGCGCGGATGCACGCTGTGTTGCATCGGATAACTGTGCCACTGCACAGCGTACCCCATGGCCTGCAAAACATCGCGCGAGGCTTCGCCGCGCCCCACCGGTACCACCGGGTCCGCGCTTCCATGGGCCATGAATACCGGCACCTGGCGGTTGGCCGGGTTCGCCTCGGCGGCCAGATCGGCCGCCAATGGCAGATAGCCGGACAAGGCGACGATGCCGGCCAGCGGCGCGCTGTGGCGCAGGCCGGTAAACAAGGCGATGGCACATCCCTGGGAGAAGCCGGCCAACACGATGCGACGCGGCTCGATGCCACGCGCCACCTGGTTGGCAATCAGCGCCTCGATGGCCAGCGCCGAGCGCCGGATGCCGGCAGCGTCCTCTCGCTTTTGCAAGTCGGCCCCCATGATGTCGTACCAGGACGGCATCACATATCCGCCGTTGACCGTCACCGGCATGCTGGGTGCGTGCGGAAACACGAAGCGGATCGAGCGGCATCCCGTCAGATCGAGCTCGGGCACAATCACAGCGAAATCGTTGCCGTCCGCCCCCAGGCCATGCAGCCAGATGACGGCGGCGTCAGGGTTGGGTCCGGAGTTCAGTTCGATATGGGGCAGCAGGGTGGTCATATGGATTGCAGTTGGCACAAGGGTGGGCCCGTGGTGGGCAGTGGCGAAACTATAACAACGGGTGCGTGGCTAACGGGCGGCGTACCTTGCGCAGGCATGACCTGCAGGAAACGGGTTTGACGATGTGGTGGTGCAACAAGGCCTTGCTGCCTGTCGGACAGAAATGCCTGTTGGCGTTGGTGATGGTGCTGGCCTCGGGCCTGGGCCACGCGCAATGGTCGAGCAACCGGGGTTACCAGTTGCTCCAGCGCATCGACGATGTGCTGTATGGCATTGACAACCTGTCTCTCGAGATTGTGGGCCGTGACCATGTCGCCGGAACCTTGCTGCAGATCAACGCCGATCAGCCCTTGCCCTTGCGCGCCCAGACCCGCTTTGTCGTCGACTGCCGCAAACCGATGCGTTTTTCCGTACACAAGGCGAACGCGGCATTGCCGAACGCCCTGACGACGCTGGAATACGTGGATGTTGCCTTGCTCGACGGGACCTGGGCCAGCGCGGAATTTGCTTGTGAAAGCACGCGCCAGCCGGGACGTGCGTCGCAGGTGGCGCGCGCCATCTACGAGAGCGGTGGCCCGCCCGACATGCAGACCCTGTATTGCGACCTGCAGCCCGATGGCAGCACCGACGTCCGGCGTGGCGTCGAGGTTCGCTACAGCGCATCCGCCAATGCGGTCGCGGTGAATCGCCAGTGGCTGAGTTCGGGTTCGGTCACCGACGATGAAGTGCGCTTTGGCGCCAACAGCAAGTGGCGCATCAACCGCAAGGCACTCGATATCCGGCGCAGTGCGCCCAACGGCGAGATGCTGTTTTCTGCCCTGTGTGATCGGCGTGCGCCGGCCCGGCCCTGATTTTTCGTCCGGTAGGCCCGTCATCAGCCGCCGTAGCGCCGCAGCCATTCCTTTTCCAGCGCGTCGACCCAGCTGCCATGGGGCTCCAGGATCGTTGGCATGGTCTGTTCGACCTGCCCGGCCATGGCTGTGGTGCCAAACCTGGCGCGGTCACTCGCGGTGAGCTTGTCCAGCGCCAGCACGCTCGGGTCGCCCCAAAACGCGATGTCGGCCTTGCGCGCCTGTGCCAGTGGCGACAGCAGGAAGTTGGCCACCACCTGCGCTCCGTCGCGGGCGCGTGCATTGACCGGTATCGCCAGGAAATGGGTGTTGCCGATGGTGCCGGTGCTGAACTGAAAACTGTAGATGCTGCCGGCCAGGCGTTTGGCGGCGATTTCGTTGGCTGCCTCGTTGGGGTTGAAGGTCAGGGCGATCATCAGTTCGCCGTCGGACATCATCTGCCGGATGGACCCCGCATTCTGCGGAAACTGGCGGCCAGCGCGCCATAGATGCGGGTGCAAGGCGTCCAGATAGGTCCATAGCGGCGCGGTTGCGCTGGCCAGGCTCTGTGGCGTGGCCGCACGATACAAGGGCGCGCGGTCCGGATTCAGCTCGACCAGCGCTTGCTTGACGAAGCTGGTGCCATGGAAATCGGGCAGGCGCGGATAGGTGGTACGGCCTGGGTTGGCACGTGCAAACTCCAGCATGCCGGCCATGTCGCGTGGCGGCGTCGGCACCCGTTTGCGGTCGGCAAAAAACGTCAGTTGTGCCATGCCCCAGGGCGCTTCCAGACCGTCGACAGGTTCGGAAAAGTCCACCCGTGTGGTGGGTTTGCCGGTTACGTCGACGTAGCGGAAATTCGGCAGTTGCTCGGCGAACGGACCAAACAGCAGGCCCTCGCGTTTCATGGTCAGGAAATTTTCGCCATTGATCCACACCAGATCGACCGTGCCATCGCGTTTGCCAGCCGCCTTTTCGGCGCGCACGCGTTTGACCACCTCGGCGGTTTCGCTGATCTTGACGTGTTCGAGTTGCACGCCGAACTGCTGCTGGATCTGTTCGCCGGCCCAGCGCAGATATTCATTGATCCGTTCGCTACCGGCCCAGGCGTTGAAATAGACTGTTTGTCCCCGGGCCCGTGCCAACACACCGATCCAGGGCTCGGCAGTCTGTGCCCACATAGGCAGTGCAGCAGTGCCCGCCAGCAAGGCCAGCGTCTGGCGGCGATTGGGAGCGGTGGGCAGGCGGGGCAGCGTCATGGGTTATCGGTTCCGGTTCGGTTGCGGGGCTGGCATCATCGGTCGGGATCGCGCGGTCGACCGATCAGGCAATGGCAATGGTCAGGCAATGGTCAGGCAAACAATGGTCGGGCAAAGGCCAGGATTCTTACACCGGCCTGCACACCGGGCACACCGGGCATACCAGGGACAGCGGGCACGGCTTATCCCAACAAGGCCTGCGCAAATTCCCGGGCGTTGAAGGTTTCCAGTTCTTCGAGCTTTTCGCCCACACCGATGAAGTACACCGGGATCGGGCGCTCGCGCGCAATCGCTGCCAGCACGCCACCCTTGGCTGTTCCATCGAGTTTGGTGACGATCAGGCCGGTCAGTTTCAGCACTTCATCGAAAGCCTTGACCTGCGCCAGCGCGTTCTGGCCGGTGTTGCCGTCGATCACCAGAAGTACCTCATGCGGCGCAGCGGGGTCGGCCTTGGAGATGACGCGCTTGATCTTGCGCAGTTCCTCCATCAGGTGCAACTGAGTGGGCAGTCGACCGGCGGTGTCGACCAGCACCACGTCCTTGCCGCGTGCGCGTCCGGCCGTGACGGCGTCGTAACTGACGGCGGCCGGGTCACCGCCTTGCTGGCTGATGATCTCCACCGTGTTGCGATCGGCCCAGACCGCGAGCTGCTCCTTGGCGGCAGCCCGAAACGTATCCGCGGCTGCCAGCAGCACCGTAGCGCCGCGGTAACCCAGGTGACGCGTGAGCTTGCCGATCGAGGTGGTCTTTCCGGCGCCATTGACGCCGACCATCATGATCACGGTGGGCTTGAACTCGCCCACGACCAGTTCTTTTTCCAGCGGCGCCAGCAATTCGGTCAGCACGTCGGTCAGCAATGCCTTTACTGCTGCAGGATCCTTGGCCTTGGTCTGCTTGACGCGCTGGCGCAGGGCATCGAGCAAGAACTGTGTGGCCTTGACGCCCGAGTCGGCCAGCACCAGCGCTGATTCGAGCTCTTCGTACAGCGCCTCATCGATCGTGGTGCCGGTGAATACCGAGGCGATACTGCTACCGGTTCTGCGCAGACCGGCGCGCAGGCGGCTGGTCCATGACGAGCGCGCCGACACCGCAACCGGCTCATCCTCGCAGGCGCCGCCCGGCAGGGAAAATCGGACCGAACCGGTGGCTACCACAGCGGGCGGCAAGGTGTCGGGCGCCACCGTTGTGGCGTCCGGCACCACCGTCTTTTCCGGATCGGGTGGGGTGGGCGAGGATTTTTTCCGGAAGAAACTGAACATTTGAGGCGCTTGTGGAGTCAGAGCATTTTATGAAACGTTTACTGACCTGCCTTTTTTGGCTTTTCACCCTGTCCGCGCAGGCCCAGATTCAGACTCCAAGCTCCGAGCCCGTGACGCAGTTCACGTTGGCCAATGGCATGGAAGTCATCATCCGTCCGGAGCGACGCGCACCCACCGCGGTGCACATGCTCTGGGTGCGGGTCGGTGCCATGGACGAGGTGGACGGTGTGTCGGGCGTGGCGCATGTGCTCGAACACATGATGTTCAAAGGCACCTCCACATTGGCGCCAGGCGAATTTTCACGTCGTGTGGCCGAACTCGGCGGACGCGAGAATGCCTTTACTGCGCGCGACTACACCGGCTATTACCAGCAGGTGCCGGCGGCCCGATTGCGCGAGGTGATGACGCTGGAAGCTGACCGGTTTGCGAACAATCAATGGCCAGACGCAGAATTCACACGCGAGATCGAAGTCGTCAAGGAGGAGCGGCGATTGCGTACCGACGATAGCCCGCGGGCGCGTCTTTATGAATCCCTGTCGGCTACTGCGTTTGTCGCCTCGCCTTACCGCCGTCCGATTGTGGGCTGGATGAATGATCTGGATGCCATGACCGCCGATGATGTGCGCGATTTCCACCGGCGCTGGTATGTGCCGGCCAATGCGGTGGTGGTGATCGCCGGGGACATCGATGTGGCGCAAGTGCGCCTGTGGGCCCAGCAGACCTATGGCGCTATTGCGGGGGCAGATCCGCCCTTGCGCAAGCCGCGGCTGGAGCCAGAGCAGGTCGGAATCCGCCGCATCGAAGTCAAGGCGCAGGCCGAGCAGGCCTACGTGTCACTCGCGTTCAAGGTGCCGTCGCTTGGCTCGACCGACCTCAGGGAAGGGCCGGTCAGCGCCGAGGGTGGTGACGCGATGGCACTGACGGTGCTGGCGGCCGTGCTCGATGGATATCGCGGCGCGCGGTTGGAACGCGCGCTGACCCAGGGTGAGGATCGGGTCGCCGACAACGCGGGGGCCAGCAATGGTTTGTGGGGACGGGGTCCGCAGCTTTTTGTGCTGGACGGCACACCGGCCAAGGGCAAAACGGCGGCACAGGTCGAAATGGCTTTGCGTGAGCAGGTGGGCCGCATTGCGCGCGATGGTGTGTCGCCGGCCGAACTGGCCCGTGTCAAGACCCAGTGGGTGGCAGCCGAGGTCTACCGGCTGGATTCGCTTTTCAGCCAGGCGCGTGCGCTGGGTTCGAACTGGGCCCTGGGCCTGCCACTGGACGCCGGCCAGCGCCTGGTGGCCCGGCTGCGTACGGTGACGGCCGAGCAGGTACAGGCGGTGGCAACGCGCTACTTTGGCGATGACCAATTGACCGTGGCTACGCTGCGCCCGCAGCCGGCGGGTCCCGCTGGCAAACCCCGCGCAGCGGCTGGCAGCTTGCGGCACTAGTTGGACACGATGATGAACCTGCATTTTTCCCGCGTATTTCTGCTGCTGGTGCTTTTATGTGGCCCGGTCGCCTGGGCCGCCGTGCCGATCGAACACTGGACCCAGGCCAACGGCGCGCAAGTCTTTCTGGTGCAAAGCCGTTCGTTGCCGATGGTCGATGTGCAGATCGACTTTGACGCCGGCAGCCGGCGCGACCCGGCGGACAAGGCCGGTCTGGCCGGCGTAACCGCGGCCATGGCCTCGCGCGGCCTGCGCGCCGAGGGAGTGGACGCGGCACTTGACGAGAACGCACTGGGTGAGGCCTGGGCAGATCTGGGTGCTTCGTTCGGCGCCGGTGCCGGCAACGATCGCATGAGTTTCTCCTTGCGCTCGCTGAGTTACCCCGATCTGCTGCCGAAGGCGACAGCGCTTGCGGCGCGCCAGCTTGCGCTGCCAGCATTTATAGACGCGGTGTGGCAGCGCGAACGCGCGCAGCTGGTGGCATCCATCAAGGAATCCGAGACCCGGCCGGCCAGGGTGGCGGGCAAGGCTTTTGCCAAGGCGGTCTATGGCGCACATCCCTATGGATACGACATGACCGAGGCCGGTCTGGACCGTATCACCGTGGCCGACATGCAGGCCTTTTATGCGCAGAGCATCCGATCCTGTCGCGCCAAGGTGTCAGTTGTCGGGGATGTGTCGCGGGCGCAGGCCGATGCGCTGGTGGCTACTTTGCTGGCACGGCTGGACAGTGCCGCCGGGACTGCGCCGTGCACCGCATTGCCGGCTGTGCCGCAAGTGCGGCCCATGGCGGAGCCGGGCAGCATGCAGTCCATCACGTTCGACTCTGCACAGGCCCATGTGCTGATCGGTCAACCCGGCATCCGGCGCAATGATTCGGATTTCCTGGCACTGACGGTTGGCAACTATGTTTTGGGCGGTGGCGGTTTCGTGTCGCGGCTGATGTCGCAGGTGCGCGAAAAGCGCGGCCTGAGTTACAGCGTCTACAGCTACTTTGCGCCGGGCCTGCACGCCGGCGCTTTTACGGTGGGTCTGCAGACGCGGCCTGATCAAGCTGCACAGGCCGTGGCGCTGACAAAGGAGGTGGTGGCCCAGTTCGTGCGCGAGGGCCCGAGCGAACAGGAGTTGCAGGCCGCAAAGGCCAATCTGATCGGGGGCTTTGCACTGCGATTTGACAGCAATCGAAAGCTGCTCGACAACGTCGCCAATATCGCCTGGAACGGCCTGGCGCTGGATTATCTCGACACCTGGACCGCTGCGGTCGAGCGTTTGAGCGTGGCCGATGTCAAGGCTGCCTTCGAGCGCGTGTTGCGTCCGCAGGCCATGGCCACGGTGGTGGTGGGCGGGCGCGACAAGGCGCCGTGATCCATCGCCGGCATCGCCCGCGCCACAGCTGTCGGGGCCGGCATGGACACAGCGGTTAAGCTCTTCGCCATGGGAAACAAGGATGTGGCGCGCACGCGCCGGCCAGCCACCGCGGCGATCAAGAAGGCGGTCGGGCCGCCTGTGCTGGCGACTGACCATACGGTGCGTATCGTCGGCGGCCGCTGGAAGCGCACCCGACTGCCGGTCGCGGCCAAGCCGGGCTTGCGCCCTACGCCCGACCGGGTGCGCGAGACGGTGTTCAACTGGCTGGGGCAGGACCTGACAGGCTGGGCCTGCGTCGATGCCTTTGCCGGCACCGGCGCGCTGGGTTTCGAGGCGGCGTCGCGTGGCGCGCAGAGCGTGACCCTGGTCGAAAACGACCGTTCCCTGGTGCTGCAACTCGTCGCCACCGGGCAGCGACTACAGGCCGACATGGTGCAGGTTCACCGCGGTGATGGGCTGGCCACTCTGGCGCGATTGCCGGTCGATAGCGTGGATCTGGTATTTCTCGACCCGCCGTTCGATTCCGGACTTTTCGAGTCGGCATTGCGCGCCGCCGAGCGCGTCTTGCGCGCTGGCGCATATGTCTACCTGGAGGCACCGGTGGCCTGGAGCGACGCGCAGCTTGCGCCCCTGGGGCTGACGGTGGTTCGCCACCTCAAGGCCGGGGCGGTGCACGCCCATTTGCTGCAACGTTCGCGTCAGGCGGCCCATGCATAATGCGGCGCATGCGTCGTACTGACGACAATCAGCTGGAGCTCACCGTGCGAAACCAGATCATTGCCGTATATCCGGGGACTTTCGATCCCATGACCCTGGGCCACGAGGACGTGGTTCGACGCGCGGCGCAGTTGTTCAGCCGGATCATCGTTGCTGTGGCTGCCGGTCACCACAAAAAAGCCATGTTCTCGCTCGAGGAGCGGGTCGAGATGGCGCTCGAGGTGGTGCGTCCGTATCCCCACGTGACGGTCGAGAGTTTCGATGGCCTGATGCGTGACTTCGTGGTGTCGCGCGGCGCCAAGGCCATGGTACGCGGACTGCGGGCCGTGACCGACTTCGACTACGAATTTCAGCTCGCCGGCATGAACCGCTCGTTGATGCCCGACGTGGAAACGGTTTTCCTGACGCCGAGCGACAAGTACCAGTTCATCTCCAGCACTTTTGTGCGAGAGATCGCGGTGCTTGGCGGCGAAGTGGACAACTTTGTCGAGCCATCGGTGCTGCGCCGCCTGACTGACAAGGTCAAGGCCCTCAAGGCCGCCGGTTAGGCGCTTGTTTTTGCATGGCTGGCGGGCAGGCTTTGCAGCCAGCGCAATAACCGGCTATTGACCTGCTCGGGTTGCTCCATGGTCAGCATGTGGCCACATTGCGGCAGTTCCAACACTTCAGCCTGGGGCAGAAGCGCAGCGATTTCCCGGTTGGCCTCGGGCGGCGTCAGCTGATCCGAGTCGCCCCACATCACCAGCACAGGGCAGGTCAGGTTCGGCAAAAACTTGCGTGCGTCGGGACGCGCCATGAAGGCGCGGTTTTGCCGGATCAATTGACCGGCGCCGGCCTCGAGCACGAAATCCACATAGGTTTGTACCATGGACGTGTCTCGGGCCCGGCTTGGATGAAAAGCCAGCGGCACGTTGGCACGCAGCACCTCGGCGGCACGACCGCTGGCGAAAAACCCTATGGCGGTTTCCCGCAGCGCACGCATGTCGTCGGTTTCCGGTCTGGCACTGGTGCCGAGCAGCGCAAGACCGCGCATGCGGCTTGTGGCTTGATGGGCAGCCTGCATCGCAACGATGCCGCCCATGGAAGCGCCGCACAGGATCAGGTCACCGGGGTGCTCGCGCAGGAGCGTGGCGGCCATGTCCTCGATGGTGCCGCAGCGTGACGCCACGTCGCTCACATGGGCGCGGTAGTGGGCTGGCAACACAGCGAGTTGATCCTGCCACATCACGTGGTTGCTGGCCAGGCCCGGAATCAGGATGAGTTGGGTCATGGCCGGATTATCCGGGGCAATCACAATCTATCCAGAAGACGATCGCATGCGGACTCTGATGCCGGCAAACGTGGACTGGCTGCGGGCAACACGGTATGCTGGATCTTGTACATGCCTGGTTATTGAATGGAGAAAACAATGAAGATATTGCTGCCGGTCGATGGGTCAGAGGTTTCGCTCAAGGCGGTGCGCGTGGCCCTGGACATGAAACGACAGGGGCTCGCAGCCGAACTGGTTCTGGCCAACGTGCAGGAGCCGGCGAACCTGTATGAAATGATGACGGCACCTGATCCCGAAGTGCTCGAACGCGTCAGTCAGGCCGCTGGTGCGGACATCCTGGCACCCGCCGCGGCATTGCTGAATGCAGCCGGTGTCGCCTACGAGACTGAAGTCGGAGGCGGTGACCCGGCCCACACGATCATCGATATCGCGCAGCGCTACCGCTGTGACCTGATCGTCATGGGCGCCAGCGGTACCGGCGCCTTGCGCAGTGCCTTGCTGGGTTCGGTGTCCAACGAGGTGCTGCATGCGGCGTTGGTGCCAGTCATGATCGTCAAGGCCGACGAGGAGCGTGGCGACGAAGACGAACCGGGAGACGCCTGATGACAGACTGGCAGCCCAGTGCGCGGTATCCGGATCCATCCGTGGTCAGCGTCGATCCGTCGTTCGACGCGTTCAAGCTGGCCCTGGCCAAGGTCGAGCGGCTTGCCACCGGCATGCGCTGGTCGGAGGGACCGGTGTGGCTCGGAGATTCGCATTCACTGGTGTGGAGCGATGTACCCGGCAACACCATGTACCGCTGGGACGAAGCCAGCGCGACAGCAGGTGTGTTTCGCAGCCCGTCGAACAATGCCAACGGCAATACGCGCGATCGCCAGGGCCGCATCGTTACCTGCGAACACCTGACCCGGCGCGTCACCCGTACCGAATACGATGGCAGCATCACGGTGCTGGCGCACAGTTTTGAAGGCAAACGGCTGAACTCGCCCAATGACGTGGTGGTGAAATCCGATGGCTCGGTCTGGTTCACCGATCCGGTGTTCGGCATTGCCAGTTTCTACGAAGGTGAAAAGGCGCAGCCGCAATTGCCGCCGAATGTCTACCGGATCGACGCTGATGGCTCCATCAGCGTGGTAGCCGAGGGCGTCAATCAGCCCAACGGGTTGGCGTTTTCGCCTGACGAATGCATTCTGTATGTCGTCGAGTCGCGCGCGAATCCGCGCAAGATCCTGGCCTTTGACGTCAAGGACGGGCGCACCCTGGCCAATCAGCGCGTCGCCATCGATGCCGGCCCTGGTACACCCGACGGCTTTCGCCTGGACGTGGCTGGCAATCTCTGGTGCGGCTGGGGCATGGGCAGCGCCGGTCTCGACGGGGTACATGTGTTCAATCCTGCAGGCAAGCTGATTGGTCGCATCGACCTGCCCGAGCGCTGTGCGAACCTGTGTTTCGGCGGGGTTCATCGCAACCGCCTGTTCATGGCAGCCAGCACCTCGTTGTATGCGCTGTATGTCAATACCCAGGGCGTGCCGGTTTGCTGATCCTGAAATGAGCGCCCCCAACCCTGGCTTCGCCAGGCCCCCGGGCATGCCGGCCTAGCCGGTTTACGACCAGACCCAGACGGGCAAGGCTGCTGATCAGGCCGCCTTGTCGATTCCCAGCACCGAGTAGATCCGCGCCGCCTGGCGTTGCAGGCGTTGGGATTGCGGCTGTGTATTGCAGCGTGTCTGCACCAGTTGCTGCGCTGCTGTCCAAAGGCCGCAATGCATCAAGGCATCCAGATGGATCTGTTCGAACAGGTCGCGTTGCGCATGGCTGCCACCAATTTCCAGCAGATGCGGCAAGGCCTGTCCCAGCCCTTCCAGTGCCTGGGCGTGGCGTCCCTGGGCATGGGCCAGAAGCCCACGGGCGGCTGGTGCTGCAACCTTCTGCCATACCCCCGCAGCGTTGCCGTCTGCGTTGAGGGCTGCAGGGCCTTGCGCGGCCCCAAACGCTTCAATGTTGCGCAGCAGGGTGTGTGCCTCGGGGCGACCGGCACGCGCCAGTCCGTAGAGGTATTGCAGGTCCAGAAACGGCAGCACCTGATCGTGGGTGCGACCTTGCAGATGGTCAGCCAAATCCTGCCATCGGTCACCCACGTCGACGCCGGCCAGTTCCAGTCGCGCCAGCAGCGAGACGGCGCCGATCTGGTCCTGCGAATATTCCTTGACCACGCCCCAGATCTGCCGGTCATACAGTTGCAGGGCGGTGTCGCATTGCCCCAGGTCGACGGCGAACAGCGCCAGATGCCACCAGTTGTGGGTCTGCATGAAGGAGTTGAGGCCGGTCCAGGTCGCGCTGCTGTGTTGCATGAATTGCAATCCCTCCTGCAGCCGACCTTGGGTGAGCATCACGTGGGCCAGCGCATGCTGGGCCCAGGGTTCGCGGGGCGTCATGGCCAGAGCTGTGCGGCTGGCCGCCTCGGCCTGGGCCATCAGGTGGCACTGCTCCCAGCCGAACGCGGCCATGCCATGTATCTGGGCCACGTCGCGGGCTGCTGGCAAGGCGGCCAGCGCCAGACGCAGCATGCCGGGAGCATCACCCTGGTTGAACAGGTGGTATTGGCCCAGCTTGACCGAGACAAGGTCGCGCGGATGGCTCATGGCCAGAGCCTCGTGGTGTCGGATGGCCAGTGGCGTGTCTCCGTCGACCCAGGCCTGAACGGCGGCCACGAAGATGCGTTCGCGCGCGCTGGCCCGGCTCGCAGCGGCCACGGCGGCATCGATGAACGGGCGTGCATGGTGTGGGCCCTGGCGCGACTCGGCGAACATGTGCAGCGCAGCGCAACAGGCCTGCGCGATCGCACTGCCGTCAGTGGTCGCCAGCGCCAGTACGTTCACCGCGCGTGCCTCACAACGCAGGAAACCCTCGACGAAGTCGTTCAGGGCCGGAAGGCTGGCGCTGTGCTGCAGGCCGACCGGATTGCCCAGGCTGTCCTTCATGCAATGGCCCTCATGCGACCCGCTGCGCGCCATATCCGCAGGCGGTCAGCTGAAATTCGCCGGCTGCGAGCCGCCGCCCGGATACTGCGCCGGTCCCACAGCCTCACCGCCGGTACCGTCTCGGCCTGTGTCAACTCCAGGAAATCGTCGACAGGTCGTTGACGAAGGTCGGCATGTCCTTCCAGATTCCTTTCAGACGCTTGTCGGCAACTGTCGGCAGCTGGGGCTGGAACAAGTATCCATTGACAGCGTCGTTGGCCAGCATCTGCTGCGCCTCGCCCAGCAACTTGGCGCGCTCGTCAGCACGCGGCGAGTTGTTGATCTTGGTGTACAGGGCGTTGAATTTCGGGTTGTCGTAGCCCCAGTAATAACCGGCATTGGTGTAGTTGCCCAGGTCAAAAGGCTCGACGTGCAGCACGATGGTGAGGTCGAAATCGCCCGTCTTGAACGGGCCGCTGAGCCACTGCGCCCATTCCACGTTCTCGATCTTGCAGACAATGCCGATCTTGGCCAGTTGAGCGGCGATCACCTCGCCGCCTTGGCGCGCGTACGCCGGAGGTGGGAGTTTGAGTGACAAATTCAGCGGCGTCTTGACGCCGGCCTCGGCAAGCAGGGCTTTGGCCTTGTCGATATTGAACGGATTGATGCCAGTCGTGTCGATGAAGCCGGGCAGCCCGCGCACATAGTGGCTGCCGATAGCGGCCCCGTACCCGTCCGCGGCGCCCTCGATCACCGCCTTGCGATCAATGGCAGCCAGGATCGCGCGGCGTACGCGGATGTCGTCCAGTGGCTTCTTCTTGTTGTTGATCGTGAGAATGGTTTTGCCCTGCGAATTGCCGATCAGGACCTGGAATTTGGGGTTGGCCTTGAACTGTGGCACGGCACGCGTGCCAATGCGAGGAAACATGTCCAGGTCACCGGCGAGCACGGCGGCAGCCTGGGCCGCTGGGTCGCTGATGAAGCGGAACGTGGCCTTCTTGAGCTTGATCGCCGAGGCATTGCGGTAGCCGTCCCATTTGGTGAGCACGACGGACGCGCCCTTGTTCCATGCTTCCAGTTTGTAGGGGCCGGTTCCGACCGGCTTGGTGGCGTTGGTTTCCGCGCTCTTGGGCTCGACGATCGCGGCCGGGCCGGTACCCAAGCCGAACAGGAAGTTGGGGTCAAGTTCGTTGTTCAGGATGACGAGCGTGTGTTCATCGATTGCCGCCACGCGTGTCATTGCAGCAAACTTGCGCTTGTCCTTGTTGATGCTTTTCTCGGCCCCGGCGCGCTCGAACGAGAATTTCACGGCATTCGCGTTGAAAGGCTCCCCGTTATGGAACTTGACGCCCTTGCGCAAGCGGAATGTATAGGTCTTGAGGTCGGGTGAGATTTCCCAGCTCTCAGCCAGCAGGGGCGAGACCGTGCCGTCTTCGTTGATCTTGGTCAGGGTCTCGAAGACGTTGTAAAGCGTGATTTCCGAGATCGACTGTGCAGCTCCGCCAGTCGGATCCAGACCAGGGGAAGGCTCAAGCGCCATGCCAAGTGTCAATGTGTCCTTCCTGGACTGGGCCTTGGCTGCAAAGGGAACAGTTGTCAGGGCGGCGCTGGCGGCGGCGGACGTGAGTACGGAACGGCGATTGACCATGATCAGGTTACCTTTCAATGACATTCTTGAGGACAAGGACTTGTCGGAGCGACAGATGCGCACGATAGCATTTTGTTTGCCATGTGTTTGTGGTTTGCCTCAAGCCCTGGCTGGTGTGGCACCGTGGTGCGGTAGCCCGGCCGAAGCATCATGCTGTGGAAAGTGGCAGGCCACGCGATGCGCAGCACCCGCAAGGGACATCAGTTCGGGGCGTTCGGTATCGCATCGTTCGCGTGCGTGGGGGCAGCGATGGGCATAGGGGCACGCACCAGGCATCTGCACCCTCGGCTCCACGGCAGACGTGCGTCTGCGCTGGTCACCGCTCGCGCGCGGCTCCATGCGCGGCACCGCATCGAGTAACGCCTGGGTGTAAGGGTGGGCCGCCTGGCGGAACAAGGTCTGCGGTGCACCGTGTTCCACGATGCGGCCCTGGAAGATTACGGCGACCTCGGCACACAGATGGTCAACCACGGCCAGATCGTGGCTGATCAGCAGGTAGGTGACGTCGAACTCCGCCTGCAGGTCCTGCATCAGATTGAGCACCTGCGCTTGCACCGACACGTCCAGTGCGCTCACGGGTTCGTCTGCGACGATCAGTCGTGGGCGTGTGATCAAGGCGCGGGCGATGGCGATGCGCTGGCGTTGCCCGCCGGAGAACTCGTGTGGGTATTTGTCGAGGTCGGTGGTGCGCAGCCCGACCGACATCAGGACCTGCTGGGCCCGTTGCGCTTGTTCTGCCTCTGATGTGTCGTCCTGCGCCTGCAGCGGCTCCGTCACGATGTGCAACACCGTCTGGCGCGGATCGAGCGAGCCGTAGGGGTCCTGGAACACCATCTGGAAATCGCGTCGCGCCTGGCGCAGGCTGAGGGCGTCCAGCGTTGCCATGTCGCGTCCAAGAATCTGCACGCTGCCGCTGGAGGGAGGCTCGAGCGCCATCACCAACCGCGCCAGTGTGGATTTGCCAGAACCTGATTCGCCGACGATGCCCAGGCTGCGGCCGGCCGCCATCTGGAAGCTCACACCCTGCAAGGCGTGGACCATAGGCGGCTGGCTCCACAGCTTTTCGCGTGGCAACTTGTAGGTTCGGGTGACGTTCTCGACCGCCAGCAAGGGTGGATTTGGAGTGGTACTCATGCCTTATCCCCTGCCATGACGGCGTCGAGCCGAAGGCAACGCGCGACATGGCCAGGTTTGATCGTCTCGGCAGCAGGCGCGGTCGTGACGCAGGCTGGCTGCGCCCAGCTGCATCGATCGGAAAACGCGCATCCGACGGGCAGGTCAACCAGCTCGGGCACGGTGCCGTCGATCGTGGTCAGCCGCGTGCCCGATGGCGCACCGAGTCGGGGCCGTGCACCGAACAGGCCGCGCGTGTACGGGTGCGCCATATGACCGAAAACGCGTGATGTCGAACCGCTTTCGATGACGCTGCCGCCATACATGACCATCATGCGTTCGACGTTCTGCGCAATCACGCCCAGATCGTGCGAGATCAGCAGCAAGGCCATCGAACGCTCCTGCACCAGGTCGTGGATCAGATCCAGGATCTGACCCTGGATCGTCACGTCGAGCGCTGTCGTGGGCTCGTCGGCTATCAGGATGTCGGGCTCGCAGGCCAGCGCCATGGCGATCGTGATGCGCTGGCGCTGCCCGCCGGAGAACTGGTGCGGGTAAGCGTCGACGCGGCTGGCGGCATTGGCGATGCCCACGCGCTCGAGCAGCGTGATGGTCTGGGCCCGCGCCTGATTGCGCCCCATGCGGCGGTGCAGGCGCATCGGCTCTGCCACCTGGTGCCCGATGGTGTGAACCGGGTTGAGCGCCGTCATCGGTTCCTGGAAGATCATGCCGATGCGGTTGCCCCGCAGCCGGCGCAACACCGTGTCGCTCTGGCCCACCAGTTCCTGGCCGTCGAGCCGGATGCTGCCGGTGACCTTTGCGTTTTCGGGCAAAAGCCCCATCAAGGCCATGGCGGTGATGGACTTGCCACACCCCGACTCACCGACCAGACCGACGGTATCGCCCTTTTTGAGCGTGAAGCCGACGTCGCGGATCGCGAAGGCAGGGCCCCGCTGGGTTTGCAACTGCACGCTGAGATGGTTGATTTCCAGCATCGTTTACCGTTTGCGGGCCAGCCGGGGGTCCATCAGATCGCGCAAACCGTCGCCCAGCAGGTTCAATCCCAGCACGGCAAGAGCGATCGCCACACCCGGGAACACTGCCAGCAACGGCGCCTGGAACATCAGGGTCTGGGCTTCGGCCAGCATGCGGCCCCAGGAAGGTTGTGGTGGTTGCGTTCCCAGGCCCAGGTAGGACAGTGCCGCCTCGGCCAGGATGGCGATCGCAAAGCGGATCGTGACCTGCACCGTCAGCACCGACATGATGTTGGGCAGCACATGGTCGAAGGTGATGCGCCACGGGCCCTTGCCGCAGGCCCTGGCTGCGAGCACGAACTCGCGCGACCAGGTGGCGTTGGCCGATGCACGGGTGATGCGCGCGAATGTGGGGATGTTGAAAATGCCGATGGCGATGATGGAGTTCACGATGCCGGCACCGAACACGGCAGTCATCATGATGGCCGACAGGATGGCGGGAAAGGCGAAGGTGAAATCCGACAGCCGCATGATCAGCTCTTCGACCCAGCCGCGCCGTGCGGCGGCCAGCAGACCCAAGGCGGTGCCGACGAACAGGCCAATGCTGACCGCAATCACACCCACCAGAATGGAGTTGCGGGCACCCACCAGCAACAGCGAGGCGACGTCACGGCCGAATATGTCGGTGCCCAGCCAGTGTTGTCCCGAGGGCGCCTGCAGCTTGCCCGGCAGGTTCATCTCGTATGGTGACCACGGCGTCCAGAACAGCGACAGCAGCGCGGCGAACACCAGCAGCGCGGTCAGTACACCGCCAAAGACGAAGCTGGGATGGTTCAGGGCACGACGCCACAGCGGCGGCGCGACGTGCGGAGCAATGGCAGCAGCAGCGCTCATATGTCGCTGGCTTTCACACGCGGATCGATAACGGCGTACAACACGTCGACGAAGAAGTTGACCACCACGACCATGGTGGCCAGGAACATCACGCAGTTGCGCACGACGATGAGGTCGCGGTTGGAGATCGACTGGAAGATCAGCCGACCCAGGCCGGGCAGGTAAAACACGTTCTCGACGACGATGGTGCCGGCCAGGAGTTCCGCCGACTGCAGGCCCATCACGGTGATCACCGGAATCATCGCATTGCGCAGCACATGACCCCACAGCGTCGCGCGCTGGGACAGGCCTTTGGCCCGGGCGGTGCGCACATAGTCTTCACGCATCACTTCCAATACCGCCGAACGGGTGATGCGCGCCAGGATCGCCGATTGCACGAACGCCAGCGACAGGGCCGGCAACAACAGGGCCTGAAGCCCAGGAAGCACACCTTCGCTCCAGCCCGGGAATCCGCCAGCCGAGAACCATTGCAGCTTGACCGAAAAGAGCAGGATCAGCAGGATGGCAAACCAGAAGTTGGGTATGGCGATGCCGATCTGCGTCACGCCCATCAGGCCGACGTCGCCCAATCGGTTGTGATTGGCTGCGGCGTAGATGCCGACGACCAGGGCCAGCACGGTTGTCAGGCACATGGCCATGATGGCCAGCGGAATCGTCAGCGAAAGTCGCTCGAGCATGAGTTCGGAGACCGGCGAGCTGTACGCGTAGCTGTTGCCGAGCTCCCCGGTGAGCATGCCGGTGACCCAGTGCCAGTAACGCTCCCATGCGGGCTGGTCCAGGCCGAGCTGGGTCGCCAGTGCCTGTACGGCCTCGGGCGACGCATCCGGTCCCATCATGATTTCGGCAGCATTGCCGGGCAGGATTTCCAGCACCAGGAACACCACGATCGACGCGCCGATCAGCGTGCCAATCAGTGTCAAGACACGTTTGAAGAGAAACGGACCCATGCTTTTCGTTCAGGCGTTCAGGCCGGTCTCGGGGCAGGGCATCCGCCTTGGCCGACGATCGTGGTCAAGGTTCAGCGACGCGGGCATTCGAACGCGCGGATAATCAACGTGAAGGTGTCCAGCTGGGACACTTGTGTGTCAACAACGGCTCTGCGTCCAATGTCTCTGATCATCACCGATGAATGCATCAATTGCGATGTGTGTGAGCCCGAGTGTCCCAACGACGCGATCTATCTCGGGCAGGAGATTTACGAGATCGACCCGCGCAAGTGTACCGAATGTGTCGGCCATTTCGACGAGCCTCAGTGCGTGCAGGTGTGCCCGGTCGCATGTATTCCGGTCAACCCGGATTTCATCGAGGACAAGGAAACCCTGTGGGCCAAGTTCCGCCGCTTGCAAGCCGCCACGGGCGCTGACGAAAAGGCCTGATGCTTTTGCGTTCTCGCCGCTGAAGGCGCCGCCGCGCGGGCGTCTGTTGTGCGCCCATTCGGCCGGGCACGGGGCATCCGCCCTCAGTCTGCGGCGCTTCCAGAGACTTTTTTCTTCTTGTCAGGTGTTGTCGCCGCCGTGAAGAATGCGGGCTCGGATGGCTTCTTCGCGGTTTTCGCTGCCTTGGCTGCATGCGCGTTTGCGCCAACGTTTGAGGGGCGAGCAGCGGTGTCACCTTTGTGACGCGTCGCCGGCGCCTTTGCGGACGTGGCCGACTTTTCGAGGGTCAGGCGTTCGCGTTCCATTTGCTGGGCCAGGGTGCGGGCCTGTACCGTGGCCGCATCGGTCTGGGCTTTCTGGGCTGGGCTGCGGCTGTCATCGATCGAAAGCGCGGATGCGCCTGCACAGGGCGCATCGCTGTAGCTGTTGCCACATCGGTAGATCGTCTGGCTAGACGCAGCCCAACAAGACAGACCGAGAAAAGCGGCGCAGATGGTGGCTGCCGGATGACGAAGTTTGAGCTGGCGCATGGTGCGTGGCCTCCTGCGATCGGTTGGAGCCGGCAGGCCGTTGCGTCATCGGGGCGACGCGCCTTGCCTATGCCGGCTTGCCAGCAGGATTTTCCGGCTTAGTGCGTGTATGCAGCAACATGGTGGCCTTGGCCACGTCATCCGTTTGCAGGAAAGGCACGGCCTTGAGTGAACGCGTGATGCAATCGTCTATGGCTTGTCGATCTTCAAGCCGGGGCTTCTTCAGAACCCAATTGACGACCTCTGACTTGACACCTGGGTGACCGATGCCCAGGCGCAGTCGCCAGTAGTCGTCGGTGCCAAGTTGGTCGTGAATGTCGCGCAGGCCGTTGTGGCCAGCGTGGCTTCCACCACGCTTGAGTTTGACCTGCCCGGGCATGATGTCGAGCTCGTCATGTGCCACCAGTATTTCCTGCGGCGTGATTTTGAAGAATCGCGCCAGCGCCGCGACAGATATGCCGGAAAGATTCATGAAGGTCTGCGGCTTGAGCAGCCATACGACCTGTCCGTGCATCGTCGAACGCACGACCTGTCCTTGCCAGGCCTTGTCGTACGCCAGTCGCAATCTCAGCGTGTCGGCCAGCGCATCTATCCACCAGAAGCCGGCGTTATGGCGGGTGCCTTCGTACTCGGGCCCGGGGTTTCCCAGGCCGACAAACAACTTGATCATGGGCAAATTATCAGTGTTCGATATCGTGTGCGTGCCATGCCCCGAAAACGGGCGGCACCAAGAACAACGGCCCACCGAGGTGGGCCGTTGGCGTAAAGCGGGCGGGCCCGTTTACTTTTTGGCAGCCGGAGCGGCCTTGCCAGCTGCCGCAGGTGCTTTGCCTGCTGCTGCAGGGGCCTTGCCTGCTGCTGCAGGGGCCTTGCCTGCTGCAGGAGCCTTTGCAGCCGCAGCCGCCTTGCCACCTGCCGCCGGTTTGGCATCGGCAGCAGGTGCTGCTGCGGCAGCCGCTTCAGCATCGGCTTCCGCCGCTTCCGCCGCCGGCATCACGACCGACACCAGAACCGGGTTGTCATTGCCACCCTTGACCGGCGAGACGCCACGCGGGAGCTTGATGTCCTTGAGACGCAGCGACTTGCCTTTGACCAGCGTGGACAGGTTAACTTCTATGAACTCGGGCAGGTTGGCCGGCAGGCAGGCGACATCCAGTTCGGTCAGAACGTGGTTGACCAGGCAGTGGTCGACCTTGACGGCATCGGACTCTTCCTGCCCGACGTAGTGCAACGGCACCTTCAAGTGCATGCGGGTCTTGGCGTCGACACGCTGGAAGTCGATATGCAGAACCAGCGGCTTGAACGGGTGCATCTGCAGGTCACGCAACAGGACCTTGTGTGAGCTGCCGTCGATTTCCATCTCAAGGATCGACGAGTGGAAGGCTTCCTTCTTGATTGCATGGAACAACGCGTTGTGGTCCAGTTCAATCAATTGCGGCTGGCCATTCTCGCCACCGTAGACGATGCCCGGTGTACGACCGGTGATGCGGAGACGGCGGCTCGCACCCGTGCCCTGCTTGGCGCGCTCAAAAGCGACAAATTTCATGATTTACTCCAATTGGAGTCCACCGCGACCAGTGTGACCCCTGTTAAACAAGCCGACCTACCGTGTTATGGCAGGTCGGCCACCCATGTCCCGACCAGGACAACCTCTAGAAGAGGTTTTCCTGGTCGGAGAACAAACTCATCACCGAGTCGCCCTTGGCAATACGCTGGATCGTCTCGGCGATCAGCGGTGCCACGGTCAACTGGCGGATCTTGCGGCAGGCCTGGGCCGCGTTATTGAGCGGAATGGTGTCGGTGACGACCACTTCGTCCAGTGCGCTGCCCTGCGAGATGCGTTCGACCGCCGGGCCGGAAAAGATCGGGTGCGTACAGTACGCATAAACTTTTCTGGCGCCGCGCTCCTTGAGCACTTCGGCAGCCTTTACCAGCGTGCCGGCGGTGTCGATCATGTCGTCCATGATGACGCAATTGCGCCCGTCGATCTCGCCGATCACATGCATCACTTCGCTGACGTTGGCTCTGGGCCGGCGCTTGTCGATGATGGCCAGATCGCATCCCAGCTGCTTGGCCAGGGCACGGGCGCGCACCACACCACCCACGTCGGGCGAGACCACGATCAGGTCTTCGTAATTCTTCTGGCGCAGGTCGCCGAGCAGGACCGGTGACGCATAGATGTTGTCCACCGGTATGTCGAAAAAACCCTGGATCTGATCGGCGTGCAGGTCCATTGTCAGCACCCGCGCGACGCCCACGGTCTGCAGCATGTTGGCCACGACCTTGGCTGTGATAGGAACACGGGAGGAGCGCGGACGGCGATCCTGGCGCGCATAACCGAAGTAAGGAATTACGGCGCTGATGCGTTCGGCCGATGCGCGCTTGAGCGCGTCGACCATGATCAGCAGTTCCATCAGGTTTTCGTTGGTAGGCGCGCAGGTGCTTTGCACCACGAACACATCTCGCGCCCGAACGTTCTGATTGATCTCGACCGTGACCTCGCCGTCGGAGAAGCGGCCGACCTTGGCTGCGCCCAGGGCAATTCCGAGGTGGCTGGCAATGTCGGCCGCCATCAACGGATTGGCATTGCCGGTGAAAACCATGAAATCTGGAGGTTGCGAAGCCTGCATGGGTGTCTCGGCGATCGGGTTAGGATTTTCGCCGGCGACGGAGCCTCCGGCACGAACATGTAAATTGGCAGGGGAGGAAGGATTCGAACCTTCGCATGCTGGAATCAAAATCCAGTGCCTTAACCAGCTTGGCGACTCCCCTACACAGGTCGATGGCGTATTGCCACCCACCGTCAAATATTGGCCCAACCCGCCAGCGGATGGACACGCAATCCATTGCACCAACGGACTTCGAATCCCGCTGGAGCCGCATTCAGTGCCATATCTGCTGGTGCCCAGGCAAAAACTGCACTGCCTGAACCCGTCATTCTGCCATTCAGGCCGTGCGCTGCCAGCCACTCCAGGGCCTGGGAAATCCCAGGACAAAGTTTCTGTGCTACGCCCTGCATGTCGTTACAACCAAACTTTGTCGGGTTTCCAGCAAAGCCTGCGAGTATAGCGGTTTGAGAATCTCTTTTCAAACTCACAGCGGAAAAAATCAGCTTCGTATCGAGCCCGTCAGGCGGTTTCACCACCACGAATCGACCGCTTGGAACTTTCAGCGGAGAAATTTTCTCACCGATTCCTTCGACCCATGCGTTGGCGCCAAACAAAAAAAACGGCACATCGGCGCCCAACTGCAATCCGATCTGCGCAAGTGCGCCTGGAGGCAGCTTCAGGTTCCACAGCCGATGCAACGCAAGCAATGTGCTGGCGGCGTCCGAGGAACCGCCACCCATACCCGCCTGCGAAGGAATCTGCTTGTCGACCTGGATATGCACACCGTGGGGGGTTCCCGTGGCAGCCTGCAAGGCCCGCGCCGCGCGCACGATCAGGTCGTCGTCGGGCAAGGTGATGCCCAGATCCTGACGGCTGATGCCACTACCTTGGCGCAGTTCAAAATGCAGCGTATCGCACCAGTCGATCAGCACCATGGCGGTTTGCAGCAAGTGGTAGCCGTCGGCGCGCCGCCCGGTGATATGCAGGAACAGGTTGAGCTTGGCCGGTGCCGGCACGTCGTACAGGGATTTCAACATCGCATCGAAGCGGCGATCGCCGTCATTCGAGAATCAGCCGCAGCTCAACGGTGGGTTCGGGTGTGGTGCGGCGCGCGATCAGTTTGCCTTCATTCAGGCCTTGCAGATCGGCAGACCATCCTGGCACCTGTGCCGATTCGCCATTGAGCCACTGGAACAGCCCGGTGATCGGCAATGCAGTTCCAGTGGCCTCACGTGTCAGGGCGTCCATGGAATCGAAGTTGCGTCGCTGGCCATTCCACTGCAGTTCGGCTATGCCGGCGGACCAGAGAAGTCGCGCCAGTGTCGAGCCCAGCGGTGTGTACAAGGACAGTTCACCAGCGTTGGCAGTCCCACGCAGGTCGAAGCCGGCAGCCATGGATTGCACCGGATCGGTGTCCACCCGCAGCGAAAGTCGACCGTTCCATTGCCTGCGCGGCCCTGCATCGAGCGGCGCCCGCAATGGCTTCTGTGCGCAGGCGGCCAGCAGCAGTGCGGGAACCAGCAACAGGCAATGTCTGCGATGGCGCAACATTACAAATCGACGCGCAGGCGTTTGAGGGTCTCCAGAAGCGTCTCGTTCTCGGCGTTCAGGCTTTTGCCCTCGCGCCACACAGCCTTGGCCTGGTCGCGCTGGTTCATGGTCCACAGGACCTCGCCCAGGTGTGCGGCGATCTCGGCATCGGGCTTGTCCTTGAACGCCTTTTGCAGGATCGCCAGTGCCTTGGCATGGTTGCCGCTGCGAAATTCGACCCAGGCCAGAGAGTCAGAGATGAACGGGTCGTTGGGCGCATATTCCAACGCCTTGAGGATCAGTTGCCGCGCTTCCGGCAGGCGCACATTGCGGTCGGCCAACGAATATCCGAGGGCGTTGTAGGCATGGTGGTAGTCCGGTTTGGCAGCGATGGCCTGGCGCAGCAGTCGCTCCATTTCGTCCAGGCGACCGAGTTTGTCGGCCATCATGGCTTGGTCGTACTGGAAATCGAGGTCTTTCGGGTTTTCAGCCAGGGCCTTGACCAGCACATCGTAGGCGAGCTGAAATTTTCGGTTGTCGCGCAGCATTTGCACTTCCGCGCTGATCTTCATGCGCGCTTCTTCGGGCGTACGCGCCACGATGGCCTGGATCATGGCTCGGGCCTCGTCGATCTGCCCCTGGCGCGCCAGGATCGATGCCCGCCGGCTCTGCACGCTGATCAGCAGTTCGGGACTATCGATGCGCTCGAGCCAGGATCTGGCAGCGGCGAAGTCCTTTTTTTGCTCTGCGATTTCCGACAGTCGCAAATAAGCCTGTGTCAGCCCCTGATCGGGATCGGCGGAGGCCTGGGCGGCCCTTTCGGCATTGCGCAGTTCGGCGAAGCGCAGCAGCGAACCCTCGGCGTCCTGCCAACGGCGGTTTTGTTGCTCCAGCGTGCCCTTGACCAGCCACGCTTGGGAGAAATCGGGCTTGTCACGGGTCACGATGTTCAACTGCTGCGACGACTCCGCATATCGTTGCTTGCCGAGCAGTGCCACGGCATAGTCCATCCGCACCTCGTAACGCCCGTTGCGTCCGAGATAGTGGGTGACCAGCGTTTCGGCCGGGGCAGAGCCGGCCGAAAATAGGCCCAATGCCAGGATAGCCGGACCGTCCGCGTTCGGATCGAGCGATTGCCCGCGACGGGCGGCGTCAAGTGCTCCTTCCACGTCCTGGGCGTCGGCCCGCAGGCGCCCGATGGATGTCCATGCAGCCGCGGCGGAATCTGCACTGTCCAGATACTCGGCAAGCGCCTGCTCGACGATGCTGGCCGCCTGTTTCTTGTCACTGGCGCGGGCGTAGTAAGACGGCATGTTGTTGATGGCGGCCGATCGCTCTGGAATTGCCGTCAACGCCAGGTCGCGCTTGAGCGGGTCGAGTGTTTCCGCCAGCCGGTTCAGTCCGATAAGAATCTGCAACAGGTAGCGGTTGGCCTCGCGCGATTGGGGCAGGGCGCTACGCCAGGCACGTGCCGCCTGCAGCGCCGAATCGCCCGAACGTCCGCGTAGTGCAATGTCGGTGGCGCGCTTGAACAGTCGCGGGTCGCCGGTTTTGCGTGCGGCGTCCAGCAGGATGGAGAATCCGACCCCGGGTTCGCCGCCAATGGCGTTGAGTTCGCCCAGCATGAGCTGGTAGAACAGCTCAGCGTCCAGCGCGGAGTTGACCGATGCGGCGGCCGATTCCGGCTTGGTCTGGGCAAATGAGACGTTCGCGCACAAGGTCGCGATCAGCACCACGAGGGCAGTGCGACGAAGGGTTCGGATCATCAATCCATAATAATCCAACACCGTGTCCACCGCCGCGCCAGATCCACATAAGCCCATGCCAGAATTGCCGGAAGTCGAAGTCACACGCCTGAGTTTTGCCGGGCGGATCGCCGGGGCCCGGATCCTGCAGGCCTGGCTCGGAAAGCCTCTGCGTTGGCCTCTGGGGTGTCCGGCTACGGCTCTGGTCGGCCAGACCGTGCTTGCGGTGCGACGGCGCGGCAAGTACCTGTTGCTCGATCTGGACCGCGGCTTGCTGTTGATCCACCTGGGCATGTCGGGCAGTCTGGCTTTCGCCCGAGAACTGCCGCCCCGTGCAAACCACGACCATTTTGAGCTGACGACCAGCCATGGACAGTTGCGACTGCATGACCCGCGACGTTTCGGTGCCGTCGTGTTCACTGAAAGCGAGCAGTCACCTATCGCCACCAAGCTGTTGGGGCGGCTGGGCATGGAGCCGCTTACGGATCAGTTCGATGCGGCAGCGTTTTCCCGAGGACTTAAAGCTCGCCGCAGCACATTGAAGCAGGTGTTGCTGGCGGGTGACCTGGTTGTTGGAGTGGGCAACATCTATGCGTGCGAAGCGCTGTTTCATGCAGGTATCCGGCCGACCATCCGCGCGCACCGCCTGAGCGTCGCCCGCGCGCACCGGCTGCACCAGTGCATCCGCGACGTGCTGGCGCGCGCGGTGCAAAAGGGCGGTAGCACCTTGCGCGACTTCGCCAGTGCGACGGGCGAAAGTGGGCATTTCCAGCTGGAGGCAGCTGTCTACGGTCGCGCCGGCCTGCCATGCGGCTTGTGCAGCACACCGATATCGCTGATGAAGCAGGGCCAGCGGTCGACTTATTTCTGCCACAGGTGCCAGAGAAAGTGAGCGATTTGCTGCTGGGCGATGCTATATTGAAAGGCACAGGGGGATACCTTGGTTACAACTTTCAACGAGCAGTTTGACCAGCATGGGGCGTGGCGTCGGGAGTTCGGGCTGCGCCTGAAGCTGCTGGCCGAGTGGATGAAGGACCACGACCTGCTCGATGCAGGCGTGGAGGAACGTCTGCGTCGCCTGGAAATGCAGGTGCGCGCCGACAAGGTCATGGTGGCCTTCGTCGGCGAGTTCTCGCGTGGCAAGTCCGAGCTGATCAACGCAATTTTCTTTGCCGGATATGGCCGGCGCATCATGCCGGCCAGTGCAGGGCGCACAACCATGTGCCCGACCGAAATGGCTTATGACGCCGACGTTCCGCCGTGCCTGCGCCTGCTGCCGGTCGAAACCCGGCTGCAACCCCAGGCCTTGATGGAATGGCGCATGGTTCCCGAGAAGTGGACCCGTGTCGATCTGGACGTCAATGATCCGCAGCAGCTGGCCAAGGCGCTGGAGATGGTGGCCGAGACACGCCATGTGTCCCTCGAAGAAGCCCAGGCGCTCGGGTTCTGGCACAGCCAGGATCCTGAAGACAACCCCATGGTCGACTCCAGAGGAATGGTCGAGGTACCCAAGTGGCGCCATGCCTTGATCAATATTGCCCATCCGCTGCTCAAGCAGGGCCTGGTGATTCTCGACACTCCGGGGCTGAACGCGATCGGCGCCGAGCCCGAGCTGACGGTCAGTTTGTTGCCGCAGGCCCAGGCCGTGGTGTTCATTTTGGGTGCAGATACGGGTGTCACCAAATCGGATATGACGATCTGGCGCGAGCACCTGGTTGTCGACAGTGAAGCGTCCGACCTGCGCCTGGTGGTGCTCAACAAGATCGACACTTTGTGGGATGCACTCAGTTCACCGTCGCAGATCCAGGCACAGATCGACAGGCAGCGGGCGTCTACTGCCGACATTCTGGGCATTTCGCAAAGCCAGGTGATACCGATCTCCGCGCACAAGGGGCTGGTGGCCAAGGTCACCGAAGATGCCGAACTGCTGGAGGCCAGCTGCCTGCCCAAGCTCGAGGACGCGCTGGCCAATGGCATCATGGGCCAGCGCCAGCAGATCCTGGGGGCGGCGGTTGCCACCGGCATTTCCAGCCTGCGTCAGGAGACGGGCCGGGTGATCAACATCCGGCGCCGGGACCTGGCCGAGCAGATGATGGAGCTCAAGGGGCTGCAGGGCAAGAACGCGACCGTCATCAAACATATGCGCGGGCGTATTACACAGGAGCAGTCCGATTTCGATCTCAGCGGCGCGAAGATTCACGCCGTGCGTTCGGTGCATCTCAAGCTGCTGCGTGATGTTTTCGACAGCTTGAGTGCTACCGCACTCAAGGCCGAGATGGCGCAACTCAACACCGCCTTGCACCAGAAGGGCCTGAAGTTCGGCGTCAAAAAGGCTTATGGTGAAACGTTCGAGCGGCTCAGGGCGATATTCAAGCGTGTGCAGGCCTTGTGCAAGGAAATCCAGTCTATGCTCGCGGCCACTTTTCGCCAGCTCAACGGAGAGCACGGGTTTTCGCTGCAGGCACCGCCCGAGCCGCAGCTCGAATCGTTCATCCAGGACCTCAACAGTGTCGAGCGTGGACACCTGCAGTATCTTGGCGTTGCCAACACCTTCCGACTGGCCCAGGCTGAATTTGCCGACAAGCTGGTGCGCGCGTTGGCGACTCGGCTGCGCACCATCCACGAAACCGCACTTGGCGAGGTGGAGCTGTGGAGCAAGACCGCCGCAGCGCAGCTCGATGCGCAGTTGCGCGAACGGCGGCGCAATTTTGCACGGCGTATCGAAGCCATCGACCGCATCCAGCAGGCCGCCGGCGGCTTGGCCGACCGGATTGGCGAGATCGCGGCGCAGGAAAAGGGCATAACCGAGCTAGAAGCCAAGCTGGGGGAGTTGACCAACTACCTGATCAAGGTGCGCGGCGCGCTGCCCAAGCCCGGCGCGAAGCGCACATCCACTGCCGAGGCCGCAGCCAGTTGAGCGCTGGCACGGTGGGGTTTGCCAGCCGCGTCGTGGGCTGGCAAGAGTTGCATGGGCGCCATTGTCTGCCATGGCAGAACACGCGCGACCCTTATCGCGTCTGGCTGTCGGAGGTCATGCTCCAGCAGACCCAGGTGGCAACGGTGATCGATTATTTCCACCGTTTCATCACCCGATTCCCGGATGTGCGATCGCTGGCGCAGGCGTCGCTCGACGATGTGATGGGGCTGTGGAGCGGGCTGGGGTATTACAGCCGGGCCCGCAATCTTCATCGGTGCGCGGTGCAGGTGTTGGAGCAATGGGGTGGAGAGTTCCCTGCCAATGCGCAGCAGCTGGAGAGCTTGCCTGGCATCGGCCGCTCGACGGCCGCGGCGATTGCTTCGTTGTGCTTTGGCGAACGCGTCGCGATCATGGATGCGAACGTGCGGCGTGTATTGACCCGGTACCTGGCGTTTGATGCCGATCTGGCCCAGGCGGCAAACCAGAACCTGTTGTGGGAACAGGCGCAAGCGCTGCTTCCGCGCAAGCAGTTGGCGCAGACGATGCCGATCTATACCCAGGGCATGATGGACCTGGGGGCCACGGTGTGCCTGCCGCGCCAGCCAGCGTGTGAGGTCTGTCCGGTGGCCGACGATTGCGGCGCGCGGCGACTCGGGACACCGCAGGTTTTTCCGGTGCGCACGCGAAAGCTCAAACGCAGCACTCGCTCAATATGGTTGTTGTGGGCACGCGATCCGTCGCAGGCGGTATGGCTGCAACGCCGGCCGGCACCAGGCGTCTGGGCCGGCCTGTATTGCCTGCCGTGGTTTGACAGCCGTGAGGCTCTGGCGGAACAGGTTCCCGTAGCGTACCAGGCGCAGCTGAAGGATGATGCGGCGGTCAAGCATGTGCTGACCCATCTGGAACTGCACCTGCATCCAGTGCGCGTGAATTTGCCGACCGCTGCCAGTGCTTCACCGGACGGCCAATGGATCGCCGCCGACCAATGGCCGCAACTGGGACTACCAGCGCCTGTGCGCGTGCTGCTTCAGGGCTGAGGCCAACCGAAGCTGGTGACCGGGTAACGCCCCGGCGTGGCGTCGAGTTCGCGGTGACGGCTCAACGTGGTCCAGCGATCCGCAAAAAGGCGTGTGAGCTCTTCGACCAGATAGACGGAGCGATGCTGGCCTCCGGTGCAGCCGATTGCGACGGTGACATAGCTGCGGTTGTCCTTTGCCATCGGTTCGAGCCATTGGTCGAGAAACTGCGCAATCTGTAGAAACATGTTGTGAACCTGGTCATGGCGCTGAAAAAACGCGACCACAGCCTCATCCTTGCCGGTCAGCGCCTTGAGTTCGGGCTCGTAATGCGGGTTGGGCAACATGCGTACATCGAAGACGTAATCGGCATCGCCCGGGATGCCGCGCTTGAAACCGAACGACTCGAACACCAGCGTCAGCTGGCCGCCCTTGACGACAATCAGAGATTTCACGTAGCGCTGCAACTGCGGCGGGCGGATCAGGCTGGTATCTATGACATGCGCGTGCTCGCGCAAGTCGGCGAGTAGCTCGCGCTCAAGTTCGATGGCTTCGACCAGCGCCCTTTGCTGATCGCCGAACGCATCGTCGTGGCTGTCGGTTTGCGACAGCGGATGCTTGCGCCGTGACTCGGAATAACGCCGCATGAGGGTGTCGGTGGTCGAGTCGAGGAACACCGACTTGATCACCACGCCCATGTCGGACAGCGCGCGCAGGAGTTGAGGAACCTGCGGCAGGGACTTGGCACTGCGCACGTCCATGGCAATGGCGACCCGCCTGTTCTGGCGCTCCTGCTGCAGCTTGACGAAGGACAACAGCAACTCGGGCGGCAGATTGTCGACGCTGTAGTAACCCGCGTCTTCGACCGCATGCAATGCCACCGACTTGCCCGACCCCGACATGCCGGTGATGAGTACGAGTTCGAGTTCCATTGCAGTCGTGGGTATCGGTTCCGGTCGGTTGGTGTGTCAGTGAGAGGACTGCAGCATTTCCTTGGCGTGCGCCACTGTGGTTTCCAGCAGGTGCTCACCGCCGAGCATACGGGCAATTTCGGCCACGCGTGATTCACCGGAGACAGCCCCGACTGCGCTCAGGGTTGAACCGCCATGGGACTTCTTGGACACCACCAGATGATGGTCGGCGCAGGCGGCGACCTGGGGTAGATGGGTCACGGCCAGCACCTGGCGATCGCACCCGAGCTGGCGCATCAGCCGGCCGACGGTCTGCGCCACAGCCCCGCCCACACCCGCGTCAATCTCGTCGAAGATCAGGGTCTGGGCCGTTCCCAGTTGGCTGGTGGTAACGGCAATCGCCAGCGCCATGCGTGAAAGCTCGCCGCCAGAAGCTACCTTGGCGACCGGACGTGGTGTGCTGCCTGCATGGCCGGCAACCAGGAAACTCACTTCTTCCAGACCGGTCTGCATCGGATGGTCAGACATTTGCAGCTGCACCTCGAACCGGCCGCCTTCCATGCCCAGCCCCTGCATGGCTGCGGTGATGGCCTTGGCCAGCAGCGGCGCAGCTTTGGTGCGCGCCTTGGACACGGCCTTGGCTTCGCGCAGATATGCGGCCTGCGCCGCCTGGTCTGTCGCGCTCAAGCCGTCCAGATCAGTGGCTGCGTCAAGCCGGGCCAACTCGTCGCGCCATGACTGGAGCAGAGGGGGCAGGTCTTGTGGTGTACGCTTGTAGCGCCGTGCAAGTGAGATCCACTGAGCCAAGCGTTCGTCGAGTTGCGACAGGCGCTGCGGATCCGGCTCGGTCTTGCGCAGGTAGGCCTTGAGGTCGTGCACTACGTCTTCGAGTTGGGCCAGGCTGGATTCGAGCTGCTCGGCCATGGCGGCGAAGGCCGGTTCGTGCGACTCTTGCTGGCGCAACTGATTCACCGCGCCCTGTAAAACGTCTGCCGCGCTTGGCTCGGCGTCTTGCAGGCCATCGACTGCATTCTGGGCTGCCTCCAAAAGCGACTGGGCGTTGGACAGGCGGCCGTGTTCGATGTTGAGTGCATCCCATTCGTCGGCGTCCGGCGCGAGCTTGTCGAGTTCGCCGATCTGCCAGGTGAAACGTTCGCGCTCGAGCTGCAGCGTGGCCTGGGCTGCCTGCGCATCGGTCAGCGCTTTATGGCTGGCGCGCCACTGGTTCCACAGTTCTGTGAGTGCGCGCAGGTCCAGCTTGGCATATGCGTCGAGCAGATCACGCACCGAGTCGGCGCGGGTCAGACTTTGCCAGGCATGCTGGCCATGGATGTCGATGAGTTGCTCGCCCAGTTCGCGCATCTGCGTGGCGGTGGCGGGACTGCCATTGATCCAGCCCCGACTCTTGCCTTGAAGGTCGACGGTGCGGCGTAGCAGCAGCGTTTCGTTGTGGTCGAAGCCCGCCTGACCCAGCCAGTCGGACAAGATCGCAGGCGCGTCGAATTCGGCACTGACATCGGTGCGGCTGGCGCCTTCGCGCACGGTGCCGGCGTCGGCCCGGGCGCCGGTGACCAGTTGCAAGGCGTCGATCAGGATGGATTTGCCGGCGCCGGTCTCGCCGGTGAGCACGGTGAATCCGGTTGCCAGGTCAAGCTCGAGCTCGCTGACGATGACAAAATCACGCAGGACGATACGTCTGAGGGCCACGATCAGGCGACTCCTTCATTCCAGTGCAGCTTGCGACGCAGCGTGTCGAAGTAGGTCCAGCCCCGGGGGTGCAGAAAGCGCATGTGATGCTCTGAGCGCGAGACGACGATGCGGTCGCCATGCAACAGCGAAGCCAGCGACTGCATGTCGAAGTTGGCGCTGGCGTCGCGCCCCGCCACCACTTCGATGGCGATTTCGGAGGCGTCGGCCAGCACGATGGGGCGGTTGGACAAGGTGTGGGGTGCAATTGGAACCATCACCCAGCCGGGTAGCGAGGGGTGCAGCAACGGGCCACCTGCCGATAGGGCATAGGCGGTGGAGCCAGTCGGGCTGGCGATGATCAGACCGTCAGCGCGCTGATTGGCGACGAAGTGCCCGTCCACCTCGACCCGCAACTCGACCATGCCGGATGTGGCCCCCCGGTTGACGACAACGTCATTCATTGCCAGTGCATCGAAGACACAATGGCCGTCGCGCATGACATGCGCCTGCATCAGGCTGCGCCGGTCGTCTTCGTATTCGCCACCCAGCATCGGCAGCAGGATGGACTCGTAGCCGTCAAGCGGGATGTCGGTGATGAATCCGAGCCGGCCCTGGTTGATGCCGATCAGCGGCACCTTGTAGGCCGCCAATTGCCGGCCAATGCCCAGCATCGTGCCGTCGCCACCCACCACCAGACCAAGGTCGCAATGGGTGCCGATGCCCGGCACGTCCAGTGTCGCATGGCCCGATATGCCCATGTTGCGGGCAGTTTGAGCTTCGAACGCGACGTCGCAACCCTGCGAATGCAGGAAGTGGGCAATATCCTCCAGCGCACGGCGCGACGAGAGCGTGGGAGAACCGGAGCCGACGGCCTGGTACTTCCCGATCAGGGCGACATGGCGGAATAGGGACTTCATCGACAAATTACATCACTAAAATGACAACATGCTGGATGACCGCGCCAAGTTGCTGATGAAAGCCCTTGTGGAGCGTTACATCGCTGATGGTCAACCCGTAGGTTCGCGAACCTTGTCGCGTCAGGCCGGGCTGGAGCTCTCACCGGCGACCATCCGCAATGTGATGTCCGACCTGGAGGACCTTGGCCTGATCGTCAGCCCGCACACATCGGCCGGGCGCATCCCGACGGCGCGTGGCTACCGTCTTTTCGTCGACACCATGCTGACGGTGCAAAAAGGTGAGCTGACGCGCCATGTGCTGGCCCCCGACCAACCCCAGAAAGTTTTGACCAAGGCCGCCACGCTGCTGTCGCACCTGTCGCAGTTTGTCGGCGTGGTCATCGCGCCAAAACGCAGTTCGGTGTTTCGCCATATCGAATTCTTGCGCCTGTCGGAGCGCCGGTTACTGGTCATCATCGTCTCGCCCAACGGTGACGTGCAGAATCGGGTTCTGTTTACCGAGATAGATTATTCGCAGTCCGAGCTGATCGAGGCGGCAAATTTCCTCAATACGAACTACGCCGGCATGGCCATCGAGAGCGTGCGCGAGCGACTGAAGCAGGAGGTGGAGTCGCTGCGCAGCGAAATCGCCACGCTGATGCAGGCGGCCGTGACTATCAACAGCGAAGAAAGTACACAGACCGATGACGAGGTCGTGATCTCCGGTGAGCGCAACCTGCTGGCACTGTCGGATTTTTCGAGCGACATGGGCCAGCTGCGCCGCGCGTTCGAGCTGTTCGAGCAAAAGGCGCAACTGATGCGCCTGCTCGAGGTGGCCGGCCAGGCCGAAGGCGTACGCATCTTCATCGGCGGCGAAAGCCAGATCGTGCCGTTTGAAGACCTGTCCATCGTCAGCGCCCCCTATGAAGTGGATGGCCAGATCGTCGGCACTGTCGGCGTCATCGGGCCTACCCGCATGGCCTATGACCGGATGATCCAGATTGTTGACATCACGTCGCGGCTGGTGACCAACGCGCTGAATTACCAGAAGTAGGGCGGCGCAGTCGGCCTATACAATCGCCGGTTCGGTCGGGCCGTTAGCTCAGTTGGTTAGAGCAGAGGACTCATAATCCTTTGGTCGTAGGTTCAAGTCCTACACGGCCTACCAATTTTTGCAGTGGCTCGCAATGGCATTGTGCCGCGAGCCTTCACTTATCCGGTTGGCAACGTGCGAATCTGGTTTGATCTGGTTCGAATTCAGCATTTAGAGGGACAGCGGCGCAATTTTGCCATGGGTCACTGAAAGCGTCTCACAAAAAGCTCATGCTGGCTGGCCTGTGCTTGGCGACTCGGATTTTGCAAAGATCCGTTTCCACGCCTTGATGGTCAGATGCCGGATCAACAGCATTGGTGGCATGCGCAGCCAATGAGCTCGCAGATACAACACAAATTGGGCAACGCTGGCGCCGGGCAGCGCCGCGTCGACATGCGGCGTGCGCAGTACACGCCGCCAAAGCCAACGCATGATGGCCGCCGACCAGCCGACCTCGGCACGATCTACGGCTAGTCGCACTTCATCTGGCACGGGCGTTCCCAAGAACTCGCTGGCGGCCCACACGCCGAAGGCCAATGGCCGTTGCAAGTGCAGCAGGCGCGCTCGCTGCATCAATTCCGGCCAGAAGTTTGGATCGGTCGAGAAGTGGCGCAACAGCAGATCCATGTCTGAGACGTCGCGCAGAGCGTGGCTTAGGTCATCATTGTGGAACAGATGGGTCATGCTGTGCAGCAGCATGTCGCAGGGCGCGAGAGTCCACAGTCCGTCGCCGTAGGCGGGAAGTCGATGTGCGTTGGCAATCAACAATGCCGCATCCGGCGGCTGGCGCACTGTGATGGGCAGAATATTGTGGTGAACGTCGAGCGTGGTGCCGCGCCGCAGGTGTTGCATGGGGGGCAACTCGTGCATCCATTCCCGGTAGTAGCGCTGGTCGTAGTCGTCAAGATGTGTGCCCATCCAGCCGGCCAACATCAAGTTGGATTCAACCTGCCGCAAAGCGGCGCGCGGTACAAGGATGTCGATGTCGGAAAAGAGCCTTCCCTGCGCTGCCGGAAGATCACCCGCCACGTAGGCGGCACCTTTGAGCAGCACTACGCGGCAGCCCGAATCACGCAGCACGGCGGCAATCTGCGCGGCTTCGGCACGAACGTCATCCTGTTGCGCGCGCCATAACGTCATGGCAGCCCGAAGGTGGCTTCGCGGCGCAGCCAATACGCTATCAAGCTGCCCCGAAGTCTGCAGGCGCGCTGCAAGGCGCGCCAGTACGTCAGCACGGCGGGCTTGGCTGATGACCAATTCCCACTGTGGGGCCGACAATCCTGGCAAAAGCTCAACATGCTGCAAGGCCCAGCATGCCCAGTCGCGGCGTTGCTCACTCGTCTTGGTGTACATCACATAGTGGTGGCTGGTGTTGCATCGTGCGCCATCTGTTCGAACAAGGTGATCGCAGAATCAAGATCACTGTAGTGGAAAGTTCGACACGCACTTGCCTGAACCAGATGGGTTAACGCCTCGAATCCAGCAAGCCGGTGCACGTTGTAGTTGAAGGCGTTTTCGATCAAACGCATCAGGGCATGGCCGCGCGATAGTGGCTCCAGAGTTGCCGGCACCCCGATTTCAAAGCGCGGAAAAACAATCCAGCCCGGGAACGGCCGTTCGTCGGCCCTATGCACCGCGTCGACCGGAGCAGGAAAATGACCCACGCGGCCTTTGATGGTGTCATGCACTATGGAGCCAAATCGCACCGCGTCACCGGCAAACCGCTGAATGACCTCGATCGACGCGTTCTTCAAGCTCACGGCTCTGGGCAGCGGGACCAGCCTGCCAGTCGCCGGCTCGATGATCGCCAGTTCGTCAGACAAGAGCCGCCAGCCACGAAACAACAACGCCGCGCACAACGTACTTTTGCCTGAACCAGAAGGCGCTGGCATAACGAGCGCTCGGCCATGTCGTTCAAGCACCGCTGCATGCAAGATCAGGTATTGGTGACAGTTGGCGGTGATGCACCAGTTCAGGCCCCACTCCAGCATGGGTAGACCCTGATTTCCAGGCAAAGGGGCAAACGGGCTATCGCCGTCGATGCCAAAGAACAACTTTGGCCGCCACCAACGGCGTAACCCCAAGGCACGGTTGATCGAGACGTGGAAATCGGCAAAGCCCCCGGGCTGTTCCACTTCATGCGCACCGTACAGGGCGGCGAGCCCATCGATCACTTCAGGCACCCGCGAACGAATGCAGAACACGAGAGGCCCGGTGCGCAGACGAAGCCCCGGGCCGCGCAATCGACGCGCCAATTCACCGCTTGGCAGGGACGCCAGTTTCAGCACACCTGCGCGTTTATGGCACCTATGCGCATCAACTCTTTTAACAGCGGCATCAGTATGGTATCTGGGGATTGGAAATCAGTCTGCCCGGGCTCGTCTACCTCGGAGTCAGCCATCAGCCAAGTGTACAGGCTGACTGTTGAGCAGGGCGTCCCGTCCCGCTGCATTTCCTGCATGGCTTCCAATACCTGCCCACCGCTATCGTCGAGCAAATGGGTTTCTAGCCGTTGCGCCAGGTACACGACGACCTCTTCGTCAAGGCGACGCCAGTGAAGGTCAGGCGCGGTGTGGAAGAGGGTCGGGATATCCAGTATCGCAGTGCGAGTATTGATCGCGATACCTCACGCAGACATTAATGTCTTCAGCCAAGTCACGGTCTGAGTCTCGGTCCAGTTGGTAACCAGC
>Ga0335397_10000832_pt1 | contig 41450 bp, 33 predicted proteins | sample MAT04_FD_205740 | JGI IMG/M metagenome (GOLD analysis project Ga0335397, IMG submission 205740) | Freshwater microbial communities from Lake Fryxell liftoff mats and glacier meltwater in Antarctica - MAT-04 (spades assembly) (version 2) ... | reverse complement strand
ACCGCGCCCCGCGCCACAGTCCGGGCTAGAATGTGGCCCCTCGCGCGGCCTTCGCGATACTCCCGATGATCCTTCTCGACGGGCATAGCGCCCTTTCGCCGTTCCGCATCGAGCGACTCAACGCGCAGCTGGCCCGGCACGACCGCAATGTGCGGGTACGCCACGCGTGCTGGCTGTATGCGATCGAACCCGAGCCCGGCGCGGTGCCGGATATGCAGCGCCTGCTGGACCTGCTCGATGCCAGCGGCACCGCGCAGCCCGGCGACGGCGGTCAGCGCGTGCTGTTCGTGCTGCCGCGGGTCTCGACGATCTCGCCGTGGTCGACCAAGGCCACCGAGATCGCGCGCGGCGGCGGACTGCCGGTGCTGCGCATCGAGCGCGGGATGCGCATCGAGGTCGATGCGCTGCCGCCGGCGGACTGCGTCGCATCGCGAGCGCTGCGCACGGTGCTGCACGATCCGATGACCCAATCGCTGTTGCCGGGACTGGACGCGATCGCCGGGGTGTTCCTGCACGGCGCGCCGGGCGCGCTGGCGCGCATCGCGCTGGGCGCCGACCCGCACGGTGCATTGCGCGATGCCGATACGCGGCTTGGTCTGGTCCTGTCGCCCGACGAGATCGACTATCTCGCGCAGCAATACGCGCAGCTTGCGCGCGATCCCAGCGATGCGGAGCTGATGATGTTCGCGCAGGCCAACTCCGAGCACTGCCGGCACAAGGTGTTCAATGCGACCTGGACAATCGATGGCGCCGCACAGCCGCTGACGATGTTCCAGATGATCCGCAATACCCACGCCACGCATCCGGCGCATACGCTGTCGGCGTACTCCGACAATTCGGCGGTGATCGAGGGCAGTCTCGGACGCCGGCTACTACCCGATGCCCAAGGGACGTGGCGTGCGGTCGAAGAAGCCGTGGCGTTCGCGATCAAGGTCGAGACGCACAACCACCCGACCGCGATCGCGCCCTACGCCGGTGCGGCGACCGGCTCGGGCGGCGAGATCCGCGATGAAGGCGCGACCGGGCGCGGCGCCAAACCGAAGGCGGGATTGACCGGCTTCAGTGTCTCCCACCTGCGCATCCCCGGCCTGCCGCGACCCTGGGAGGTGCCGCGTGCGCTGCCGCCGCGCATGGCCAGTGCATTCGAGATCATGCGCGATGCGCCGCTGGGTGCGGCCGCGTTCAACAACGAGTTCGGGCGTCCCGCGCTGCTCGGCTATTTCCGCAGTTTCGAACTGGCGACCGCCGACAGCGGCGTGGTGCGCGGCTACGACAAGCCGATCATGCTCGCCGGGGGACTTGCCAACATCCGCATCCCGCACGTCGAGAAACGAAACCTGACGCCCGGCGATGCGGTGGTCGTGCTCGGCGGTCCGGCGATGCTGATCGGGCTGGGCGGCGGTGCGGCCTCGTCGGTGTCGGGCGGTGATTCCAGCGAGGCGCTGGATTTCGCCTCGGTGCAGCGCGACAACCCCGAAATGCAGCGCCGCTGCCAGGAAGTGATCGATCGCTGCTGGCAGCTGGGCGAGCACAATCCGATCATCAGCATCCACGATGTCGGAGCCGGTGGTCTGTCCAACGCGATTCCCGAAATCTTGAACGATTCCGGCGTCGGCGGTCATATTGAACTGCGCCGGATTCCATCCGACGACCCGCAGCTGTCGCCGATGCAGATCTGGTGCAACGAGTCGCAGGAACGCTATGTGCTTGGCATTCCGCAGCAGCGTGTGGCCGAATTCGAGGCGATCTGCGCGCGCGAGCGCTGTCCTTTCGCCGTGGTAGGCACCGCTACGGCCGCGCGCGATCTGCTGCTTACCGACGAGCGCCTCGGCGGTCGGCCGGTCGACCTGCCGCTGGAGGTGCTGTTCGGCAAGCCGCCGCGCATGCATCGCGATACCGCGCGTCGCGCGGTCACAGGCTTGCCCGCCTTCGATCTGGCCGCTATCGACCTCGACACGGCAATCCAGCGCGTGCTGCGGCATCCGACCGTCGGCAGCAAGGCGTGGCTGGTCAGCATCGGCGATCGCACCGTGGGTGGCTTGTGCGCGCGCGATTCGATGGTTGGTCCGTGGCAGATCCCGGTCGCCGACTACGCACTGACCCTGCTCGATTTCGACGGCTATGCCGGCGAGGCGATGGCGATCGGCGAGCGCACGCCGCTGGCCTTGCTGGATGCCGCCGCTGCGGCGCGAATGGCGGTCGGCGAGGCGATCACCAATCTGCTCGGCGCACCGATCGCGGCCCTGTCCGAGGTGCGGCTGTCGGCCAACTGGATGGCCGCTGTCGCCCATCCCGGCGAAGACGCGGCACTGTTCGATGCGGTGCGCGCGGTGGGCATGGCGCTGTGTCCGCAGCTTAAGATCTCGATTCCGGTCGGCAAGGACTCGCTGTCGATGCAGGCGCGCTGGCACGATGCGCAAGGCGAGCACCGGGTGGTCTCGCCGGTGTCGCTGATCGTGTCCGCCTTCGTGCGCAGCACCGATGCGCGGCGCGCGCTGACCCCGCAACTGCGCACCGACGTCGGCGACAGCGTGCTGCTGCTGGTCGATCTGGGCGCCGGACGCCACCGACTCGGCGGCTCGATCCTGGCCCAGGTGTTCGGCGGCTTCGACGGTCCGGTGCCCGATCTGGATGAACCCGCGCGCCTGCGTGCGGCCTTCGACACCCTGCAGTCGCTCAATGCCGCGGGTCTGCTGCTGGCCTGCCACGATCGTGCCGACGGTGGTTTGCTGGTGGCAGCCCTCGAGATGGCGTTTGCCGGCGGCTGCGGCCTCATGCTCGACTTGGGTCATCAGCCCGCTCAGACCCTGCCGGCGCTGTTCAGCGAAGAACTCGGCGTGCTGCTGCAGGTGCGCACGACGGACCTCGCAGCGGTGCGCGCAGCGCTCGACGCGGCAGGTCTGGGTCTGTACACGCAAACCATCGGGCAACCGTTGGCGGGCGATGCGATCAGCATCGCGCATCACGGCAACATGCATGCGCGCTTCACCCGCAGCGCGCTGCTCGCGGCCTGGAGCGAGACCAGCCATGCGATGCAGCGCCTGCGCGACAACCCGCAGTGCGCCGACGAAGAGCGCGCTGCACTGTGCGATCCGGCCGCACCGGGTTTGCAGCCGCAGCTGGGTTTCGATCCCGCAGTCGACATCGCAGCACCGTGGATCAACGTCGGTGCGCGGCCGCGGGTGGCGATCCTGCGCGAGCAGGGCGTCAATGGCCAGGTCGAGATGGCGGCAGCCTTCACCCGCGCCGGCTTCGATGCCGTCGACGTGCACATGACCGATCTGATTCAGGCGCGCCACGCCTTGGTCGATTTCCACGGTGTGGTGGCCTGCGGTGGTTTTTCCTACGGCGATGTGCTCGGTGCCGGACGCGGCTGGGCCGCCTCGATCCGCTATCGGCCGCAGCTGGCCGCGCAGTTCGAGGCCTTCTTCGCCGACCCAACGCGCTTCGCACTGGGCGTGTGCAACGGCTGTCAGATGATGGCCGGCTTGAAGGACCTGATTCCGGATGCCGCGCACTGGCCCAGTCTCAAGCGCAATCGCTCCGAGCAGTACGAGGCGCGTCTGGCGCTGGTCGAGGTGCTGCAGTCGCCTTCGCTGTTTTTCCGCGACATGGCCGGCTCGCGGATCCCGGTCGCCGTGGCCCACGGCGAGGGCCGCGCGCAGTTCGCGTCCGATCAGGCGCAGTCGGCGGTGGCCGCCTGCCTGCGCTTCGTCGACGGCCACGGTGTTGCGGCAACCACGCATCCGGCCAACCCGAACGGATCGCCGGCAGGCTTGACCGGCTTTACCAACGCCGATGGCCGGATCAGCATCCTGATGCCGCACCCCGAGCGGGTGTTCCGCTCGGTGCAGATGTCGTGGCGCCCGCGCGAGTGGGGCGAGGATTCGCCCTGGATGCGCATGTTCCGCAACGCCCGCGCGTGGTTGGGCTAACCTCATGGCCATGGCCGACCCCAGTCCACCCGCAGTCGACGAACCGGTCTCGCTCAAGGCCTTCCTGCTGACGACCGTGATGTGGCTGCCGTTGGCGTTCTTCCTGTGGTTCCTGGTGCGCAGCCTGGTCGTCTACCTGCCGGTGCGCCTGGCCGCGTGGGGCCTGACCGCCTGGATGCCGGATGTGTTCGGCTCGATCACCCAGGAGTTCGCCAATGCGGTGGTGGTGACCCGGTTCATCGCCGAGGGCTTCACCGATGCGCCGGCCGGACAGATAGCGTACCTGTCGACCGATGTGGATGCGCTGATGTATTGCTACGGCTGGCCGATCCTGATCGCGCTGGTGATGGCCACCCCGCTGACCTGGCGCCTGACCTTCATCCAGCTCACTATCGGGTTCTTCGTGCTGGTGCCGGCGCAGGCCTTCGGCATTGCCGGCGAGATCGTGCTGCAGCTGTCGTACAACTTCGGCGACACCGTCAAGGCGGCGATCGACGCCAACGGCGCCTCGCAATACGTGATCGCATTCTGGTACCAGTTCGGGTATCTGATCCTGCCGCCGATCGTGCCGGTGGTGGCATGGATCCTGATGAACCGCCGCTTCATCGAGGCGGTCGCCAGGCCGGGCGGGGAACCTGTTGCCGCAGTTCCCGGTCCAAACCCCAGCAACGACTCCGGAAAATCCCCATGAACGCTGCAGTAATCGATCCGCCAGTCGGCGACAGCAGCCTCGTGCTCGATGAGCGCATCAGCGCGCTGCTGATATCGCGCGGCCGCCTCAAGGAGGCCGACGTCAACCGCGCGCGGCGGCTGTATGACGAAGACCCCAAGGGCAGCTTCGTGATGCTGCTCGCGCGTCTTGGCCTGATCAGCGAGCGCGATCTGGTCGAGGCCGCCGCCGAAGTGCTGCACCTGCCGATGCTGTCGGCCAAGGAATGCCCGGACTCGCCGCCGGCCTCGGTGCAGGTGTCGGTGAAGTTCCTCAAGGCGCACCACGTGGTGCCGATCACCGAGAGCGACACCGAAGTCGGCCTGCTGGTGTCCAATCCGCTCGACCGCTATCCGCTGGACGCGATCCAGCTTGCCACCGGGCGCACCATTGCCGTGCGCCTCGGACTGCAGAGCGAGATCGACGATCTGATCGAGCGCTACTACGGCTCGGGGCGCAGCGCGATGGGCACCATCGTGGAGAACCTGTCCGACGACTCGGCGCGCTCCGAGGACGATGTCGAGCACCTGCGCGATCTGGCCTCCGAAGCGCCGGTGATCCGGCTGGTGAACCTGATCATCCAGCGCGCGGTGGAAGCGCGCGCGTCCGACATCCACGTCGAGCCGTTCGAGAACCGGCTCAAGGTGCGCTATCGCATCGACGGGGTGCTGGAAGAAGTCGAAGCGCCGCCCGCGTCGAGCACCGCAGCGGTGATCTCGCGCATCAAGATCATGGCCAAGCTCAACATCGCCGAGCGCCGCCTGCCGCAGGACGGCCGCATCATGCTGCGTGTGCAGGGCAAGGAGCTGGACCTGCGCGTGTCGTCGATGCCCACTTCCTACGGCGAATCGGTGGTGATGCGTATCCTGGATCGCGAAAACGTGGTTCTCGACTTCCACGCGCTGGGTTTCACCGACGAGTTCCTGCCGCGCTTCCAGAGCGTGCTGGAGTTGCCGCACGGCATCCTGCTGGTGACCGGCCCGACCGGTTCGGGCAAGACCACCACGCTGTATACCGCGCTGTCGAAGATCAACACGCCCGACGTGAAGATCATCACCGTCGAGGATCCGGTCGAGTACCAGATCGAGGGCATCAACCAGATCCAGGCCAAGCCGCAGATCGGGCTGGACTTCGCGCATGCGCTGCGCTCGATCGTGCGCCAGGACCCCGACATCATCATGATCGGCGAGATGCGCGATCTGGAAACCGCGAAGATCGCGATCCAGTCGGCGCTGACCGGGCATCTGGTGCTGTCGACCCTGCACACCAACAACGCTGCCGGCGGCATCACCCGCCTGATGGACATGGGCGTGGAGGATTACCTGCTGACCTCCACCATCAACGGCATCCTCGCCCAGCGCCTCGTACGTCGTCTGGAGCCGACCCATGCGCAGGCCTACCTCGCGCTGCCCGAGGTGGTCGTCCAGTTCAAGCTCGGCCGCTACACCGACGTCGAGCCGATCCGCCTGTTCAAACCAGGACCCTCGTCGCTGACCCCGACGGGCTATCTGGGCCGCACCACGATCATGGAGTTCCTGGTCATGAGCGACCCGCTGCGCCGTCTGGTGATGCAGCACGCCACCGCCGGCGAGATCGAGAACCTCGCCCGTAGCGAAGGCATGCGCACGATGTACGAAGACGGCCTGGTCAAGGCACTCAGCGGCACCACCACCATCGAAGAAGTGCTGCGCGTGACGCAGGAGGGATGATGAGGCGGCGAATGGCGAAAGAGCGGCGAATGGCGAATGGCGAATGGCGAATGGGGCGCGTCTGGGCGCCTGCGGCCAGCCAGCCGGGCCGTCGATCCGCCGTTCGCTGTCGACCGTGGCCACTGAAGAACTTCGAATCGGTCGACCTCGCGAGCGCCTCGCAAGCTGCGCGCTTTTCCCATTCGCCATTCGCCATTCGCCATTCGCCGCTCTCCTGATGCCCCTGTACCGCTACAAAGCCGTCACCGCCCAGGGCGAATCCATCGAAGGCGAGATGGAAGCAGCCTCGCGCGATGATGTGATCGGCAAACTGCAGGACGCGGGCAACCTGCCGCTGGAGGCGCGCGAGACGCAGGCCGGCGGTCTGGGTGGTGGCCTCGGCCAGCTGTTTCGCCGCGCGCCGATGTCGAGCACCGAGATGGTGTCGTTTACCCAGCAGCTGGCCACCCTGATGGGTGCGGGCCAGCCGCTGGACCGCGCGCTGCAGATCCTGATCGACCTGCCCGACAACGAGCGCGCGCGGCGTCTGATCGAACAGGTGCGCGAGGTCGTGCGCGGCGGCTCGCCGCTGTCGGCCGCACTCGAGCAACAGCACGGGGTGTTCTCGCGCCTGTACATCAACATGGTGCGCGCGGGCGAGGTTTCCGGCTCGCTGCAGGCGACACTCAAGCGGCTTGCCGAATACATGGAGCGTTCGCGCACGGTGCGCGATGGCGTGCTCAACGCGCTGGTGTATCCCGCGATCCTGATGACCATGGTGGTGCTCGCGCTGGTGCTGTTGCTGACTTTCGTGGTGCCGCAGTTCGTGCCGCTGTTCGAAGATCTGGGCCAGGAACTGCCGTGGTACACCGCAGTGGTGTTGTGGATCGGTCAGTTTCTCGCGGGTTGGTGGTGGGCGATCCTGATCGTGCTCGGCGCTGCGATCTATGCGCTGGTGCGCCAGTTCAACGACCCGCGCGGGCGCCTGCTGTGGGACACCCGGCTGCTCGACTGGAAGCTCACTTCCTCGCTGGTCACGCGCATCGAAACCGCGCGCGTGGCGCGCACGCTGGGAACTTTACTGACCAACGGCGTTCCCTTGTTGACCGCGCTGGCGATCGCGCGCAACGTGTTGGCGAACCTGGTGCTGGTGCAGTCGCTCGACGAGGCGTCGGTGGATGTAAAGTCCGGCGCGGGCTTGAGCTATGCGATGGGCAAGGGCAAGCGCTTTCCGCGCCTCGCGCTGCAGATGATCGCGGTCGGCGAGGAATCCGGCGAGCTCGATCAGATGCTGCTCAAGGTCGCCGACACCTTCGATATCGAGGTCAAGAACACGATCGATCGCCTGATGGCGGCCCTGGTGCCGGTGCTGGTGATCGTGATGGCGGCGGTGATCGGCGTGGTGGTGCTGTCGATCCTGATGCCGATCCTCGACCTCAGCAGTTCGATCGGCGGCTGAGCGCTAACCGCCGCGCAAACCGCCGAACCCACCGAATCACCCTGAACCACGGAGTGCGTCCATGAATCGTCTGCAAAGCATCGCCCGCGCGCAGCGCGGATTCAGCCTGATCGAGATCCTCGTCGTGATGGCGTTGATCGGCATCGTGATCGCGCTGGTCGCCAATCGCATCGGCGATGGCGCGGTGCGCGGCAAGGTCAATGCCACCAAGATCGCGCTGGACTCGATCAGCGGCAAGATCGAAACCTACGCGCTCGACAGCGGCAGCGCGCCGGATCGCCTCGAAGATCTGATCACCAAGCCGGGCAGCAACGACAACTGGAACGGTCCGTACGCGCGTGAGAAAGAGCTCAAGGATCCTTGGAACAACGCTTTCCAGTATCGCAAGCCGGGAAGCGAAGGCCGCGACTTCGACCTGTATTCCTTCGGACCCGACGGCAAGGAAGGCGGCGAAGCCCTCAAGTTCGCCGATATCATCAACGACAACTGAGCACACGCACCGCGCCTGCGCGAGCACCCCCCATGGCCCCGCGCAGCGCTGCTGAAGTGTGCCATCGCCGCACGCGCGGGTTCACCCTGATCGAGCTGATCATGGTGCTGATGCTGGTGGCGCTGGTGATCACGGTCGCCGCGGTCAGCCTGACCCGCGGCCTGTCCGGCGCCAAGGTGCGTGCCGCCGGCCAGGATCTGGTCGCCGCGCTGCGCTACACCCGCGCGCAGGCGATCGTGACCCACAAGCAGCAGTCGCTCGAGCTCGACGTGGACAAGCGCAGCTACATCGCGCCCAGGCGCAAGGAAGTGCAGTTGCCCAAGGACATGCAGCTGCGTCTGCTGACCGCGGCCGAAGAGCAGACCGGGCAGAGCACCGGCCGCGTGCGCTTCTATCCCGACGGCAGTTCCACCGGCGGTCGGATCAAGCTGGTCGCCGGAGCGCGCGCGTGGGACGTGGAGATCGCGTGGCTGACCGGTGAAGTGCGCTTGCGCGAAGGCGAGGTAACGCCGTGATCCGCCAGCGCGGCTTCACCCTGATCGAGATGCTGGTCGCCTTCGTGATCTTCGCGATCGGCGCCGGCGTGCTGATGCAGGTGGCCGCGAGCTCCCTGCGCGCTGCGCGGCAGGCAGCGGATTTCACCCAGGCGGCGCTGTATGCGCAATCGACCCTCGATGCGACCGGCGTCGGCGATCCGCTGCGCGATGGCGGCGACAGCGGCCGCTACGACGATCGCTTCGAGTGGCAGCTGGAAGTACGCGAGGAAGACGGCCCGCCCAGTTCTACCGGCGAGCTCGAAGAAGTGCCGATATCGATGTTCCGCGTCGACCTGACCGTGCGCTGGCGCGAAGGCGAGCGCGATCGCCAAGCGAAGTTCGCGACCCTGCGCGCCGTGCAGCCCGGTGGGGCCAACCCATGATCCGCACCATGCCGCGCGCCGCGCGCGGCTTCACCCTGCTCGAGGTGTTGCTGTCGGTCATGCTGCTGGCCCTGCTCAGCGCTGCCGCCTACGGCGCGATCCGCACCGCGACCCGCGCGGTCGAACGCGGCGAGGCGCTGATCGATCGCACCAACAAGGTTCGCGTGACGCAGGAGTTCATGCGTCGGCAGATCTCGCAGTCGCTGGCCCTTCCGTTCGACCGCAACGAGGTCGACGGCCAGATCACCAGCTTCACCGGCGAGCGCGACCGCGTGATGTGGGTATCGACCATGCCCGGCTATCTGGGGCGCGGCGGCGCCTATGTGCAGGAGCTTTCGCTCGAGCGCGGCGACAACGGCACCGCGCTGGTGTTCCGCCACGCGATGCTCAACGGCTTCAAGCTGCGCGAGGGTTTTCCCGAGAAGCCCGGCCCGGTGACCTTGATCGAGCGTATCGCCGATGCGCGCTTCGAGTTCCGCGGACTCGACACCCAGGGTCGTCTCGACGATTGGGACGATACCTGGGACAAGCCCGGCCCGCTGCCGGTGCTGCTGCGTCTGAAGGTCGATTTCGAGCGCGGCAGCCAGTTCGCATGGCCCGAGCTGGTGGTGCCGCTGATGGTCGACGCGGGCGCTGCGGGAGCCGCGCTCGAACCATCGTTCTTCGCGCCGCCGGCAACCGGTGGCTGAGATGCGCGCGCCTTGCCTTGCGCGAGCTCACCAGCGCGGTGTCGCCCTGCTGCTGGTGCTGTGGGCGATGGCGCTGCTGGCAATCGTTCTTGGCGGCTTCGTGCTGGTCGCACGCACCGAAACCCTGCAGTCGCGTTTCCTGCTCGATGCAACCCGCGCGCGCTATGCCAGCGAAGCGGGCATCAGTCGCGCCGCCTACGAGCTGCGTCGCGCCGATCCGCTCACGCGCTGGGTTGCCGATGGACGTCCGTACGAAATCGCCTTCGACGATGCCAAGATTCAGATCGCGCTGATCGACGAATCCGGCAAGATCGATTTCAACGTCGCCAACGAAGTGCTGATGTTGCAACTGTTCCTTGCGATCGGCGTCGAGGAACCGCGGGCGCGATCGCTGGTCGATGCCATCATGGACTGGAGAGACCCCGACGACCTGGTGCGCGCCAACGGCGCCGAAGAGCGCGACTACGATGCCGCGGGCCTGAGCTACAAGCCGACCAACTTCGGCTTCCAGACCGTCGGCGAGGTGCAACAGGTGCTGGGCATGACCTGGGAGGTATTCGAGAAGCTCGAGCCCTACATCACCGTCTACTCGCGCAATCCGCAGCCGAATGCGTCGTTTGCAGCGCCACTGGTGCTGCAGGCGATGGCGGGAATGTCCGCGGGACTGGCGCTGCAACTGGTCGAGCAGCGCTGGCAGCTCGATCCGCAGCAGCTGGCCGCCACCCCGCTGACCCTGCCCGACGGCACCCCCTTGGTGGCCGCCGGCGGGGGCCTCACCTATACTGTGCGGGCCAAGGCGACACTGCCGAACGGCACGTGGACCCTGCTGGACGCCACCATCCGCCTCGGCGGGCCGCCCGGGGGCCGCGCCTACAGCATCTTGCGCTGGCGCGAAGGGAGCGCCGAATAAATGTCCGAGTCCGTAGTGGCCCGACAAGCCGCGCGCCTGCGCATGGCCTATGCAGCCAGCCCGCTGAGCCGCTTCCTCACCTGGTGGGGCGGCGAGCTGGCGCGGCTGTTGCCCGCGCGGGTGCGCGCGCTGCTGGCCGAACGCCGCGACGAGGTGCTGCTGGGCCTGGCGCCCGATGCGCTGCAGATCGAACGCCGTGGCCGCCATCCGTTGGCGCAGGCGAGCCTTCCGCGCGAGGGCGATGCCGCAGCACTGCGGGCCGCCATCGCGCAGCGCATCGACGGTCAGGAGGATCCACCGCAGGTGTTGCTGTGCCTGCCGCCCGAACGCGTACTGCTGCGCCAGCTCAGCCTGCCGCTGGCCGCCGAATCCAACCTGCGCCAGGTATTGGCCTTCGAGATGGATCGGCAAACGCCGTTCCGCGCCGATCAGGTGCACTACGACTGTCGCGTGCTCTCGCGCGATGAAACCACGCGCACCATGGTAGTCGAGCTCGCCCTGGTGCCGCGCGCGGCGATCGACCCCGATCTCGCAGCGCTGACCGATGCCGGCGTCGCGCTCGACGGCGTCGACGTGCGCGCCGCGGATGCCCCGCGCAGCGGTTTCAACCTGCTGCCGCCCGAGCGCCGCGCCGTGCGCCGCAACCTGTGGCTGCAGATCGACCTGGCCCTGGTCGCGGTAGCGATCGTGCTGCTGCTGCTGGTGATGGCGCAGTCGGTCGGCAATCGCGCGATCGCGCTGGATACGCTGCGCGCGCAAACCGACGGCGAGCGCGACCAGGCACGCGGCGTGGCCGCTTTGCGCACCGAGCTCAAGACCGCGATCGAAGGTGCGACCTTCCTCGCCGAGCGCAAGCGCGCGCGGCCGCCGATCAGCGACGTCCTGCTCGATATCACCGGCCGACTCGGCAACGACACCTGGCTGCAGCGGTTCTCGCTCAACGGCGATCAGCTGCAGCTGCAGGGCCAGTCGCGCGAGGCGGCCGCGCTGATCACCGTGCTGCAGCAATCGCCCTATATCGAAGCGCCGGCGCTGCAGGGTGCGATCACGCCTGACGCGCGCACCGGCAAGGAGCAGTTCCTGATCCAGGGCAAGGCGCGCGTGGTGGCCACGCCGGTGGCAGCACCCGCCGCCGCGCCAGAAATCGCACCGGCCGGCTCGCCGGCAAGCCCGAGCCCCGGCTCCGCCGAAGTGCCCGTGCTCGCCCCCGAGCCCGCCCCGAAGACCGCACCGGAGACCGACGATGCAGCTGCTGCCAAGTCCTGACCGCGGACGCTTCATGGCGGTCGCGCTGCTCGTAGCGGCCGTGTTGCTGGCGTACTTCGGTGGCGTGCACTGGTGGTTCACCGCGCGCCACGTCGAAATCGGCACCGAGATGGCCGACCTGCGCGATCAGGAAGTGCGCTTTCGCCGCACGGCCGCCGAGCGGCCGCAGGTCGAGCAGCGCCTGGCCGGCGTGCGCGAGTTCGAGGCCGGCAACCCGGCTTTTCTCAACGAAACCGATTTCGATTCCGCCGCTGCGGGGCTCACCCAGCGCCTCAAGCAGATTGTCGGTACGCATGCGCGCGATGCGCAGAGCTGCCAGGTGATCATGAACCAGTACTCCAAGCCGACCGAGAAGGAACTGTTCGAACGCGCCTCGATCCGGGTCCGCCTGCGCTGTTCGCTGGAGGAATTCGCACCGATCCTGTACGACCTCGAGAGCGGCAGCCCGATGCTGTTCGTCGATGAGCTGCAGGTGTGGAAGCAGAGCGGCTATCGTGCACCGGGCAGCAACCAGGTCACCAGCTATCTCGATGTGCAGTTCACCCTTTCGGGCTACATGCGCAAGCCCGGCGCTGCCAGGGAGGCCACGTGATCCAGGCCAAGAAGATCGCGATCGTGCTCGGCGCGGTGGCTGGTGCATTGGCTGTGCTGGCGGTTGGCCAGCGGGTGGGATTGGGCACCGGTTTCACGCTCGCCGACCTGCAGCCGGAAGCTGCCGATGGTGCAGGTCAGTTCGCACTGACCAGCGAGCCGATGCGCATGAATCCGTGGGTCGACTACGGGCTGATATTGTCGCGCCCGCTGTTCAACGAATCGCGTGCACCGGAAATCGAGGAGAGTGCGCCGACCGACGCGGCCGCCGCCACCCAGCCGCTGACCGTGGCGCTGACCGGTGTGATCCTGACCGGCAGCCTGCAGTTGGCGCTGGTCACCGACACCACCAAGGGTGAGACCGAGCGCGTGCGCGTGGGCCAGCCGTTGACCGGAGATCGGGCCGGATGGACCCTGATCGAACTCAAGCCGCGCGCCGCGGTCTTTGAAGGCGAGGGTCTGGGACGACAGGAGCTGGAGCTGAATGTCGACATCCAGGGCGCCGCGGCAGCGCTGGCACCACCGCAAGTGCCGCCACCATCGCCAGCCATGCCGCAAGCACCCGGGCAGGTGGCGGCGCCGGCCATGGCGGCGGCAACGCCGCCGGCGGGTCAGCCGGCAAGCGCTGAAGAGATCCGGCGTCGGATCGAGGAGCGGCGGCGTCAACTGCGCGAAGAAGCGCAGAAGATGCTGCAGCAGGACAATTCGCAGTAATGCAAGCAGTCGGTCCGGAGTGACAAGCATGGCGCCGAACATCAGAACCTTTCCGGTCGCCGCGCTGGCGACCACGCTGGCAGGCTGTGCCAGCACCGATCCGCGCGCCGTGCGCGCAGACGGGCGGGCGTCGGCGCGGCCAGTGCCGGCGCCGGCGGTAGCGGTGCCGGCAACGCCGCCTGCAGGTCAGCCGGTGAGCCCCGAGGAAAGCGCGCGCCGTACCGAGGCGCGGCGGCGTGCCTTGCGCGAACAAGCGCAGAACATGTTGCAGCAGGACAATCCGCAGTAATGCAAGCAGTCGGTCCGGAGTGACAAGCGTGTCGCCAAACATCAGAACGTTCCTGGTCGCCCTGCTGGCGACTACGCTGGCCGGCTGTGCCAGCACCGATCCGCGCGCAATGCGCGGCCCGGATAGCGCGAGCGCTCCCGCGCCCGACTACAGTGCCGCGGAGTCGCAGCCGCCGCTGCAGCGCACGGCGCTGTCCGATCCGCTGTCCGATCCGCTGTCCGATCCGCTGCCTGCGCCCGCTGCGCTGCCGCTGGCGCCAGTGCGGGCGCCGCCGCCGGTCTCCAGCGCACGGGTCGAGCCCGGTACGGGCGTATTCATCAACGAAGTGGCTGCTGCGCGCGGTCAAGGGCCTGCGCAGGAAGGCGACGTCGTGTTCAACTTCGAAAACCAGCCGATCCAGGCCGTGATCAAGGCCATCCTCGGCGATCTGCTGCAGGAGAACTACGTCATCGCGCCCGGCGTGCAGGGCAACGTGACGTTCTCGACCTCCAGGCCGATCAACAGCTCGCAGGCGCGCGCGGTGCTGGAAACCCTGCTGTCCTGGAACAATCTCGCCCTGGTCTATCGCGAGGGGCGCTACACCGTGCTGCCGGTCGGGCAGGCGATCCCGGGCAACTTGCGTCCACGCCTGGGCCCCGCATCGGCCGCTCGCGGCTACGAAGTACGGGTGGTGCCGTTGAAGTTCATCGCGCCGACCGAGATGGAGAAACTGCTGGCGCCGTACGTCAAGCAGGGTGCGATCGTGCGCGCGGACAATCCGCGCGCGATGATGGTGCTGGCGGGCACGCCATCCGAGCTGGCGACCTATCTAGAAACCATCGAGATCTTCGACGTCGACTGGCTGGCCGGAATGTCGATCGGGGTGTTTCCGCTCGAGCGCGTCGAGGCCAAGGTGGTGGTGCCGGAACTGGAGAAGGTGTTCGGCGAAGGCGGTGCTACGCCATTGGCCGGCATGTTCCGCTTCCTGCCGATCGAGCGCATGAACGCGGTGCTGGTGATCACCCCGCAGCCGAAGTACCTGGCCGAGGCCGAGCGCTGGCTCAAGCGCCTGGATCGTGGCGGCAGCGAGGCCGGCGCGCAGCTGTTCGTGTACTACGTCAAGAACGTCAAGGCCAAGGACATCGCGAGCAACCTGAGCGATATCTTCACCGGCACCCGATCCGCGAGCAGCGGCTCGCGCGAGTCGTCGATCGGATCGGTGATGCCGGGCGTCGAATCGGTCGAGATCCGCAGCATCAGCGAGGGCGAAAAGTCGGCGCAGCAAAACGTGCCGCCGCCACCGCCATCGCCAGCCCAGTCATCCGGTGGCGGCAGCGGCATCTCGATCGTGGAGAGCGACGACATCCGGATCACTGCGATCGAGGAAAGCAATGCGCTGCTGATCCGCGCCACCCCCTCGCAGTACGACTCGATCGAGGCCGCCATCAAGCGCCTCGACATCGAGCCGCTGCAGGTGCATATCGAAGCGCAGATCGTGCAGGTCGACCTGAACAACAACCTGCGATTCGGTGTGCGCTGGTTCTTCGAGAACAGCTCCTCCGGCAATGCCGGGGTTTCGGATTTCCGCCAGCGCGTGCGCCGGTTCGGGCAAGTCGATCCCGCCACTGGCCGCCAGGCCACCAACAGCGCGTGGAACAGTTTCGCCGGCAGCGCGACCGATGCCGGTCTCGCATGGACCTTCCTCAACACCACCACCGAGGCCCTGCTGGACGCGCTGCAGGGTGAAACCGACTTCACCGTGCTGTCTGCGCCATCGCTGGTGGTGCTTAACAACAAAGAAGCCTCGATCAACGTCGGCACCCAGATTCCGGTGGTCAGCAGCTTCCTCAATCAGGGCAGCGGCATCCTCAATCCGGGCGCCGGCACCGGCGGCAACCCGCAGTTCGGCGGGCTAGGCCAAAGTTTTGTGCAGTTCCGCGACACCGGCCTGATCCTCAGCGTGACCCCGCGGGTCAATCCCGGCGGCCTGGTCTACATGGAGATCAAGCAGGAGCAGAGCGAGCCGGGCGCATCGACCGACCCGACCGGCAACGTGCCGGTCAATCGCCGCATCGTGGAGACCGAGGTCGCCGTGCAGAGCGGCGAGACCATCTTGCTGGCAGGTTTGATCCGCGACGACGTCAGCAAGGCGCAGACCGGCACACCGGGACTGATGAAGATCCCGCTGATCGGCCGCTTGTTCAGCCGATCCACCAACGACACCAGGCGGCAGGAGCTGCTTGTATTGATCAAGCCCACAGTCATCTCCACCGCCACCGAAGCGCGCAGCCTGACCGAGGAATACAAGGCGCGTTTCCGGGGCATCACCCCGATCCTCGAGAAAGCCAATGCCAGCGGCAGCGACAAGCGCTGAGTCACCCAATGCATCCCGGAGAATTTTCATGATCCAGTTTCGAAACCTCGTGTTGCTCCTTGTCGCTGCATGCCTCAGCGCCTGTGCTGCGGGTGGCGCGCAGACGCGGCAGGCGCAGACCGCCAGCGAGCGCTCGACCGAGCGCTGGCAGGCGATCATCGCCGGCAATCACGCACTGGCCTACGACTATCTGACGCCCGGCATGCGCTCGGCGAAGACGCGCGAAGCGTACGTGGCCGAGGCCGCCATCAAGCCAGTCCGGTATCTCGCCGCCAAGCCCTTCGGCGAGAGTTGCGAAACCGATGCCTGTACGGTTAACCTCGAACTCGAGTACGAGGTGGCGATTCCACTGGCCGGGGTCGGCAAGCAGCGATTGCCGGCCTATCTGGACGAGCGCTGGATTCGCCTGGATGGTCGCTGGTATTTCCTGCCCGATGAGATTCCTTGACCGGGGGCTTGCGCTGCCCGGAACGTTCGCTTAACATCCCGCTCGCTCGCGTCTAACCTGCAAAAAATTCCGGCGACGTGTTCGTCGACCTGGATTCGGGTCAGCTCGAAAGCGGAAAAAAGCCCTGTGGTCCCTAATTAGGAGTTCTCCCATGAAAAGAAACAGTCTGACGACGGCCCTGCTGGCCGGTCTCGCCGGTGCGGCGGGTCTCGCTTCCAGCGCCAACGCCCTCAACCTGAACCCCGATGGCCTGGGTCAGGTCCTGATCTATCCGTATTACACGGTCAACAAGAGCAACCAGACGCTGGTTTCCGTGGTCAACACCACCAACCGCGTCAAGGCGGTCAAGGTGCGCTTCGTCGAGGGTCGCAACTCGAAGGAAGTGCTCGACTTCAACCTGTACCTGTCGCCGTTCGACGTGTGGACGGGTGCAGTGGCCGCCACCGGTGCCACCGGCCCGGGCGTTCTGTTCACCAACGACACCTCATGCACCGTGCCGGCCATTCCGGCGGCAGGCGTTGCCTTCCGTAGCTTCCAGTACACCGGCGCCAACCAGGACTGGACGACTGCCACCACCGCAGCTTCGCTGGCAGCACTGCTCGGCTCGATCGAGCGTACCCGCGAGGGTCACCTCGAGATGATCGAGATGGGCCTGCTGAACCTCGGTACCAGCAGCACCCAGCTGGCGGAAGAAGCCACTCACACTGCGGGCGGCATTCCGGCCAACTGCGCAGCGCTCGTCGCCGCGTGGGTTCCGAGCGGCGGCTGGACCATAAACCGTCTGGCGGACATCGATGTTCCCACTGGTGGCCTTTACGGCCAGGGCACGATCGTTGAAGTACGCAACGGCACCCTGCACGCCTACAACGCAGACGCGATCGAGGGCTTCTACAGCAACGCGATCCAGCCGGGTTTCCTGCACTTCAACCCGGGCTTCGTTTCGCCGGATCTGGGCGACGCCGACAACGGCGCCGGCCTGATCAACGTGAATATCTTCGCCGGCAATGGCAATCTGGTGCAGCAGACGGTCCCGGCACGGTCCAGGGCCCTTAGCACCACACTGGCTTACTCGTTCGACGCGGTGTCGCTGCTGTACATGCATGACGCGATCTACAACGAGTACGTCACCGAGCCTGGCCTCGGCGCGACGTCGGAGTGGGTGATCACCTTCCCGACCAAGGAAGCGTATGTCGACGTTGCAACCAACGCCGCTGTGCGCGCGCCGTTCACGAATGCGTTCCGCGATGACGGCTCTGCCTGCGAGCAGATCACCATCGATTACTGGAACCGCGAAGAACAGGCGCCGGGCTCGACCCCGGGTAGCGTCGACTTCTCGCCGTTGCCGCCGTCCGGCTCACCGACCGTTCCTGCCCTCTGCTTCGAGGCCCAGGTGTTCTCGTTCAACCAGAGCGCAGTGGGCGCAGGTCAGCCATCGTCGATCTTCGGCAGCACCTACGCGTCGAACATCAACACCACCCGCGTCAGCGGCCCTGCGTTCACCAATGGCTGGGCACGTATCACGTTCGACGCTCCGGCCGCTGGTCGGCAGAACGTGTTGAACAACGCGATCAACCAGGTCGGTGGCTTGGCCTTTGCAGGTCTGCCGGTCACCGGCTTCTGGTCGGCGAACTACGTCAACACCAACGCAGCACCGGGCGCCCTGGCGAACTACAGCGGTGCATATCGTCACCGCGCCAGCCGCCTCACGGTTACTGCCCCTGTCACGGCTCCTGCCCCTTAAGGGGTGAGGTCGACAGCAGCGCCCTGAGCATCGGGCCTGGCAAAGCAATGGAGGCCCCGGGAAACCGGGGCCTCTTTTTTTCGCGGCAAGTTGCATGGCCAACAGGCTTGTTGCCTTCGGCCACCGGCAAATCCACGGATCACCGAAATCGTGGAATGGTTCGAGAGCCCGTGCTCCCGTCATCGGCTACAGTGCGCAGTGGCTCAGGCGGATTCCTGCAGTTTCCAATCAGCCGCTATCGCCCGGTGCTGCTCGCCCGTCACGCGGCAGCTGCCACGCTACCGGGACGGCAAAAACCATTGCCCGCCGTGGCGCGCCACATCGGGCTTCCAGGTTCCATCGATCAGGTCACTTCCAGGCTTGCCGTATGTCTGAAAGGCGCCGCCGCGCGTCTTCATGCGAGCCGGCTCTGCGCGCGTGGAACGAATCGCTAACGACGCCGTGATAATCTGCGCGCGTCTTCGCAACTCTGGATCGCACGATGAATCTCACCACCCGCAGTATTTTCGCGCTGACCATGCTGGCCGCCGGTTCCGGCGCCGTGTCCGCGCAACAAACCCTGACCTTCAGCAACACCGACACCGACCCTTCCCCACAAATCACCCAGCCCCTGGCGGTAAATCTCGAGGCCGGCTCCGCGGTCTCGATCGCGCCGAACGGCAACATCAGCGCGCGCTGCATGCTCGGTCCCGCCCCCAGCACGATCTGCGCTGGAATCAACGCGGGTGGCGGCGGAACTGCACCGACTGTCACGCTGGCGCCAAGTGGGCTGCCGACGAGCGCCCCGCCGTACCCTGCAGGCACAAGTTTCACCATCACGCCTTCGGTCTCGGGCGCCGAGGTGTGCGTGCGCAGTGTCACCATCAACGCAGCGCCAGCGCAATCCACGGGTTGGCCCGCCACTGTCCCAGCGCCCTTCGGTGCGCAGGTGGTCAACCTGCCTACAGCGTCGGCGACCTATTTGTTTTCGATGCGCTGTTACGGCGCCGGGGGCGCTACCAGTGCGACGTCGTACAGCGTGCAGACCTCGAATGCGATCCAGCCGGGCTCTTGCGGCAGTTTCGTATCGCCCTTGCCGGCTGGATGGAATCGCAGTGGGATCCAGGCCTTCGGTCAAGTACCCTCGACAATCGTGGCCAATAGTTTCTGGCAACCATTCCCGAGCAGCGGGTTTCCCGGCGCTCTGATTACCGGCAGAAGTGAGTATCATTCAGTCGGATTCACCACGCCTGCCGATGCCGGTGCCTGGGCAGCGGCGACACCACTGAAGACATTCAGCTGGATACCAGCGTCGGACGGCGGCGAGGCAGTGCTGGGTCGCGTTTACGTCAGCTTGAGTTCCTGCCCAGGAGATTTCCGCATCCCGCCGCTGGGCCAGATTGCGCCGGTGAACGACACGACCTTTGCACGCGGCTGCCGAAACATCCGGCCGCTCTTCGGGAGCCCGAACCACATCTACGCGGACGTGGGGTACGTGATCGCCGGGCCCAATCAACCATCGGACGACACCACCTGTCGTCTTGCGCCCGGGACCAGCTACTTCATGAATTTCATTCGCGCCAACGCAACCGACGGGTCGATCGGCGTGCCTGCCACGGAAGCCGAATGCGAAGGCGGCATTGCTAATTCTTGCGGCATCTGGATGAGCGTGCTCTGATGCAAAGTGCAATGTTTGCGGGAGGCCGCCGATGGCGCAGAACTGCCGTGGTTGCATCAGCGATTGCGCTACTCGCGCTGTCTGCCGGTGCTTCGGCGGCTGACGGTGACGCAGGCAAGGTCGTGGTTTCCCGCGGTCAGGCCTCGCTGACCTTCGATACCATCGATGCACGCATCGAGGAGATTCCGGCGGACAAGCGAATCGGCTTCATGGATAGCCCCGAGCGCATCGAGACCACCCTGTCGCAGCTGCTGCTTGTCGAGCAGCTGGCGCAGGAAGCGATCGCACAGAAGCTCGATCAGGATCCGCGCCTCGCGCGCCAGCTGGATCTGGCGCGCAAGCGCATGCTGGGGCAGCTGCGGCTGGAGCAGCTGCGCACGCAGGCCGAGGCCAGGATCGACGCCAGGACGCTTGCCCGCGAGCGTTTTCTCGCCGATTCCGCGAAGTACACGGTGCCGGAAACGCGCACTGCGCGCCACGTGCTGTATTCGACCGGCAGCCGCAGCGATTCGGAAGCACGGCAAGCGGCTGCCGAAGCACTCAAGCGCCTGGCGGCCGGGGAGTCGCTGGAGGCGATTGCCCGCGAGTCGAGCGACGATGTGGCCAGCAAGAGCGATGGTGGCCTGCTGCGCGACGTAACCTCGGCGGCCACCGATCCGGCTTTCGACGCGGCGTTGTTCGCGCTTGCCGCACCCGGCGCCATCACCGCGGCTCCGATCAAGAGCCAGTTCGGCTACCACCTGATCGAACTGGTCTCGATCACACCGGGTCGCACGCAAACCTTCGAAGAAGTCGCCGAGCAACTGGTTGCCGAGGTCAAGGCCGCAGCCGTCGATCGCATGGTCAAGAGCCATACGGACCAACTGCAGAGCCTGCCGCTGAGCGCCGACGAGCAAGCCGTGGGGTCGCTCCGATCCCGCTACGGCAGCCCGCAAGCGCTGCCGGCCGACGCGCCATCGCGTGCGCCTGGTCAGGCGGGATCTTCGAACTGAGTTCTGTGGGGCTGTAGCAAGCCCGCGCGTCGCGGCACGCGCCCGATCCGCAGCGCGGCCGCATACTACCCGCCAGCCTTCCAACGCGAGTCGCGCCGCATGCCGTGCGGCCCATTAGTCCGTACACTGTGCGACCCCTTTCCGTGGAGCGCCACGCCGGCATGCGCCCCGATGCACGCTGGTTTCAACTGTTGCGCCAGTTCGTGGCGCGCGACCTGCAACAGCGCTATCTGGGTAGCCTCAGCGGTGGCCTGTGGGCCCTGCTGCAGCCGCTGGCCCTGCTGGCGATCTATGCGGTGGTGTTCGTGGAGGTGCTGAAAGTGCGCCTGCCCGACCGCGTGGGCGCCGACTTCGTGCCGTTCCTGGTCACCGCCCTGTGGCCGTGGACCGCGTTCGCCGAGTCGCTCAATCGCTCGGTGAATGCCTTCCCCGAAAACGCCGGGCTGTTGTCGAAGGTTGCGCTGCCGCGCGAGGTGCTGGTGCTCGCACCTGTGGTTAGCAGCTTTCTGGTGCACATGACCGGCTTCATTGCAGTGCTCTTACTGCTGGTGGCGATCGGCAAGCCGATCCATCTGGCCGGCATGGTGCCGGCAACGCTGGCGATGATCCTGCTGTTCGTGTTCAGCGCGGGTCTGGCGCTGGCACTGGCCTCGCTGCAGGTGTTCGTGCGCGATCTCGGCCACGCGTTGGCGCAGTTCCTGACCCTGCTGTTTTTTCTCACGCCGGTTTTCTACGCGCCCGAGATGCTGCCGCCGCGGATCGCGCGCTGGCTCGATGCCAATCCGATGAGCGGCTTCATCGGTGCCGTGCGCGGCCCGTTGCTGGGCATGCATGACGGAGGATTGAGCAGCCTGTTGCTGCCTGCCGTGTTCGCAGGCGTCGCCGCATTGCTCGGCTGGTGGGTGTTCCGGCGTCTGCAGCGACACCTCGAGGACTTTCTGTGAGCACGCCACTGCTGGCCGCGATGCGCGGCGTATCGAAGTCGTTTCCGCGCGTCGCGCGCCGTGGCGAGCGACTGCGTGCGCTCGGCGCACTGCTGGCCGGCCGCGAGCGCCTCGATAGCACCGCGGTGCTGAGTGGAATCGATCTGGCCGTGCATCGCGGCGAATCGCTCGGCATCATTGGCCAGAATGGCGCCGGCAAGTCGACCCTGCTGAAGCTGCTCACCGGCGTTCTGGCGCCTACCACCGGTACCGTGGAAACCCACGGCAGTGTCGCTGCACTGCTGGAACTCGGTGCCGGCTTCCATCCCGAATTCACCGGTGCCGAGAACATCGCGATGGCCGCCGCGCTGCTCGGCTTCGGCGAGGGCGAGCTGGCCGCACGACGCGAGCAGATCCTGGCCTTCGCCGACATCGGGCGCTACATCGACGAACCGGTCAAGCACTACTCATCGGGCATGGTCGTACGGCTGGGCTTTGCGCTGGTCGCCGCGCGGCGTCCGGACCTGCTGATCACCGACGAGGTGCTCGCGGTCGGCGACGAGGCCTTCCAGCGCAAGTGCATCCGCTGGATGGAGGACTTCCTCGGCGGCGGCGGCACCATGCTGCTGGTCTCGCACAGCATGTACCACGTGCAGAAGCTGTGCCGGCATGCGTGCTGGATCCATGCGGGGCGGATCGAAGCGCAGGGCGATGTGCACGAAGTCACGCAGCGCTATCTGGCCTTTCAGGAACGCAGGATCGCCGCAGATCACGGCCGCGAACCCGGCGCGGTCGGCAGCGGTTATGAGTTCCACGTGGCGTCGATGGCGGTCAACGGCGAAACCGGCGAGCTGCCGATCGCGATCGACTTCGGCGACGGGGTGGAGATCGACGCCCTGATCGCCAGCCGCGACGGCCGCGAGCCGGTATTCGCGCTGGGCATCCACCGCGCGGACGGCACGCCGGTTTACGGCTGCACGTCGGAAATCGACGGCGCACGCCCGCTCGCGCGCGAAGCCGGTGGATTCCGCTTCCGACTGCGCTTTGACAGCTTGAACCTGCTGCCCGGCAGCTACTTCCTGCGTGCGCACTCGCAGGATTCCGAGGGCATGCGCCTGTTCGATACCGTGGAGCGTCCGCTGGTGGTGCGCGGCAAGTCGCGCGATTTCGGGCTGGTCCGCCTGGCGCACCATTGGGAGTCCGCGGGGCAGGGCGACCCCCCGCAATGAGCGCGCTACCCGAGGTCATCGTGCCGGTCTACAACGGCGTCGATGCGCTGGCCGCGTGCCTTGATTCACTGGCGCGCTGCGTGCCGGAGGCTGCGCGCGTGCAACTGATCGACGACGCCTCACCGGATCCGCGCGTGGCCGGGCTGCTCGCGCAGTTCCACGCGAAGGCGAGCTGCGCGGTGCAGGTCCATCGGCATGATCTGAATCAGGGCTTCGTGGCATCCGTCAACGCAGCGATCGCGCGCGCTGATGGCGACGTCGTGCTGCTCAACGCAGACACCGTGACCACCGCCGGTTGGCTCGAGCGATTGGCCGCATGTGCGGCCAGCGATCCGCGCATCGGCACCGCCACGCCGTGGTCGAACAACGCCGAGATCTGCTCGTTGCCGGAGTTCTGCGTGGCCAATCCGTTGCCCGAGGATCCCGAAGCCGTGGCTGCAGCATGCCGTCACGCAGGGCCGCCGAAGTTTCCCGAGCTGCCGACCGCGGTCGGCTTCTGCATGTTCATTCGCCGAGCCGCGTTGCAGGCCGTGGGCGATTTCGATGTGGCCACCTTCGGCCGCGGCTATGGCGAAGAGAACGACTTCTGCCGGCGTGCCGCGGGGCACGGTTGGCGCAACGTGCTGTGCGACGACACCTGGGTCGGCCATCGCGGTGGCGCGTCCTTTGCCGGCACCGGGCACGCTCCGGGCGGTGAGAACCTGGCCCGACTCGTCGCCCGTTACCCCGGCTACAATGCGCTGGTTGCGGATTTCATCGCACGCGATCCGTTGGCACCGCTGCGTGCGCGGATCGCCGCCCGCCTGCGTCCCGGAGTGACTTCGCCTTGACCGATGCCCTCCCATTCACCGGCGAGCGGTTCACGCCCGAATGCGTGCGCGAGATCTGGTACGAGCACTGGCATCGCTACGCCTTCGCGTTGCCATTGGCGCGTGGTCGGCGCGTGCTCGATGCCGCGTGCGGCGAAGGTTATGGATCGGCCCTGCTCGCCGGTGCGGCAGACAGCGTGCTCGGCGTGGATCTCGCACCGGCAGCGCTCGATCACGCGCGCGCACGCTACGCCACGCAGCCCAATCTGCGCTTTCAGCTCGGCGATGTCACTGCACTGGATGCCCTGCCCGCGGCCAGCTTCGACCTGATCGTCTCGCTGGAAACCCTCGAACACGTGCACGCACAGGAATCGATGATCGCCGGCTTCGAGCGACTGCTCGCGCCGGGCGGCTTGCTGCTGGCGTCCTCGCCCGACAAGCGCACCTACAGCGACGCCACCGGCTTTCGCAACGAGCACCACGTACGCGAGCTGTACCGCGAGCAGCTGCTCGAACTGCTGCAGCCGCGATTCCCGGCGGTGCGGCTGTATGGCCAGAAGCTGCTGTTCGCATCTGCGATCTGGAGCCTCGACGAGGCGCCCGTGTCCGCCACAGCAAGCACCGCAGGCGCAAGTGCGCAGGATCTCGCCGACGGCCTGGACTACGATCCGCTGTATTTCATCGCGCTGTGCGCACGCGATCCGCGCGATCTGCCGGATGCCTCGCGCGGTCTGCTGTCGCTGTTCGGCGATCGCGAGCAATCGGTGTATCGCCACTATGAAAACGAGATCCGCAAGAACATCGCAGCCGGCGGCGTGCTGGCTGATCTGCAGACGCGCCTGGCGCTGGCGCAAGCGCGTGCGCTCGTTGCCGAAGCACGGATTGCAGCGCTGGCCCACGGGTCCGGCAGCACGCCCGCACGCGGTCTGTTCGCGCGCCTTTTCCACCGTCGTGAGCGCTGAGCAAAGCATGGATTTCCAGATCGATTTCGGTAGCTTCAACGTCGGTCCGCGTGCCGATGCGCCGCTGTTTGCAGCAGCTTCCGGCATCGTGCTGCCGCTGGGGCCGGAGGAGTGCATCTACCGTCTGCGCGCCGATGGCAGCCAGCACGTGATGACCCACCAGGTGTTCGAGGCGCTGCATCTGTGCCGCGCATTCCGCAGCCTCGACGAGCATGCAGCGGTGGTGGCACAGGGCGTCCAGGGTCTGGCCGGGCGCAACGAGGTGGTGCGCCAGGTGCTCGACAGCTTGGTCGCGCGGCAGCTGCTGCTGTCGGGTGCGGGGTATCTTGCAGCACTCGCACAGGATGCGGCCGCCAATCCAACGCCGCTGCGCGCGGTGTTCATCCGCACCTGCGACCGGCCGACCGGCCTGGCCGCGCTCAGCGCCGACCTGTTGGCCAACGAGTTGGCTCATCGCGCCGGGCATCGCTACGTGCTGCTCGATGAATCGCGCGATCCGGCGCAGCAGCGCAGCAATGCCGAAGCGCTTGCGCGTTTTGCGCAGGATGCGGGCGTGCGTGTGGAGCACTTCGATGCGCTGCGCTGGCGCGCCACGCTGGATCGCCTCGCACGCGCGCGACCTGAAGCCGGCGACAGCCTGCGTTGGCTGCTCGCGCGTGAACCCGAGGCTGCCCATCGCGCTGGCGATTCAGCGGCGCGCAACCTGGCAGCACTGCTCGGCGCCGGCGCGCGGATTGCGCTGATCGACGACCAGACCCGGCTGCCGCTGCGCAGTGCTCCCGACGCGATCGGCGGCCTCGATCTGTCGGCTGCATCCGCCATGCCGGTACGCTTCTACGACGACGCGCGCGCCGCGCTGGCCGACGGCGGCGAGGTAGCCGGCGATCCGTTCAACGTGCAGCTGGACTGGTGCGGCCAGACCCTCGGCCACGTGCTCGCGCACAATCCGGCACTGCTGCCGGACCGCGCGGCGCTGGCCGGCATGGAGCCGGCCAGCCTGCCGCAGCTGAGCGCCGCCAGCCGGATCGCCAGCACCTGCAACGGTGTGCGCGGCGATGCCGCAGGCTCTGGCCGCGACTGGATGTTCCTGCTCGACGACGACAGCCGCACGCAGTTCTGGAGCGATCGCGAGCGCTACCTGCGGCATCTGGACGGTGCCAGCGTGTGGGTCGGTCCGCGGCGTCCGCGCGTGCTCGATCAAGCACAACATGCGCCATTCCTGCTCGATGCCAGCCGCATCGTGCCGCCGACCCTGCCGGATGCGGCGCGTGGCGATCTGCTCGCCGGCATGCTCACGCGCGCACTGTGGCCCGACAGCGTGGTGCTGCACAGCGCCTGCACGCTGGGCCACGAAGGTCAGCGGGCGCAGCGCAAGGCGGGCTCGGTTTGGCAGGCCGATACGCCGGGTCTTGCGTCGCTACTGACCGACCTGCTGTCGTCGCGACTGGACGACATCCGCGCGCAGACGCCAGAGCGCCGTTTGCGCAGCGTTGCCAACGCCATCGGCGATCTCGCGGCTGCATCGTCGGCCAAGCGTGCCGACATGCTGTCCGAATATCTGGCCTTCGCGCGCTCCGATCTGGTGACGCGGCTGCAGGCGTCGTTCCTGGGCGCCGACAATCCGCCGGTCTACTGGCAGGCCGACGCGCGCGAGCTGATCACGGTCAATGGACGCGCGCTGACCAGTGCCGGCCCACCACGCCTGGATGGATGGCCGGATTCGCTCGACACCGCAGCGCGGTGCAGCGAGCGCTTCGCCCGCGATCTGGATCGCTTCGCAGTAGCGCTGGATGCGTGGCCGGCGCTGTGGCAGCACGCCGCCGAGCTCGGCCCGCGCCTGCTCGATCCCTGAGGAGCCGGGCGATGCGCGCGCAGCTGTCGGCGATCGTGGTCGCACACGACAGTGGCGCGGTGCTCGCCGAATGCGTGCGCCGCCTGCTGGCTGCCACCGACGTGCTCGAGGTGCTGGTGGTCGACAACGGATCGCGCGATGGCGCCGCGGCCGCTCTGGCGCCGGACGCGCGCCTGCAGGTGCTGCGCAATGCGCAGAATCCGGGCTTTGCGGTCGCCTGCAATCAGGGCGCCCGTGCGGCCTGCGGCGCAGTGCTCGCTTTCGTCAATCCGGATTGTTTCGTGGCGGTCGATACGCTCACGCGCATGCTCACGATCCTCGATGCCGCGCCGGACATCGGCCTGCTGGGTGCCGACGTGCGCGATGCGCACGGACAACCCGAGGCGGCCGCGCGGCGTCGCGATCCGACCCTCAAGCGTGCGCTGCGCCACGCGCTGGGGGCCTCGGACGCGCTGCATCTGCCGTCCAGCGCAGCGCTCGCCGTGCAGGACGTCGATGCGACCTCGGGTGCGCTGATGTTGCTCGCGCGCGCTGTGTTCACCAGATTGGGTGGCTTCGACGAAGGCTACCGCCTGCATGCCGAAGACCTCGACCTGTGCCGCCGCGTGCGCGGACTGGGCTTGCGCGTGGCGGTCGCCGAGGGCGTGCAGGTGACCCACCTCAAGGGCACTTCGAGCCAGCGGCGCCCATTGTTCGTGGCCTTCCACAAGCATCGCGGGCTGGTGCGCTACTGGTGGCGCTTCGGCGCTGGCGGTGGTGCGGCAGCGACCGTGGTCGCGATCGCCGCTGCGTGGCTGCGCTTTGCCGCGATCGCACCGGCGGCACTGTGGCGGCAGTTGCGCGCGCCGCCGCCTGCGTGAGCGGCCAGCACGCCGCTACAGCGGGGGATCGGTTCGCGATGGTGCGTCGCGCGCGGCCAGCATCGACTACGAGCGGGTGGCAAACGCTGTTTCGGGCGCGCACCCGCGCGCGGCGGTCGAACGCTGGCGCCGCTGCCGGTAATGCCAACGCGGCACCAAACTCCTAGCGCGACAGCGGCTTGTAGCGCAGCCGGTGCGGTTTGGACGCCTCGTCGCCGAGGCGACGCTTTTTGTCGGCCTCGTACTCGCTGTAGTTGCCGGGGAAAAACTCGACGTGCGAATCGCCTTCGAAGGCGAGGATGTGGGTGCAGATCCGATCGAGGAACCAGCGGTCATGCGAGATCACCACCGCGCTGCCGGGAAACTCCAACATCGCCTCTTCCAGCGCGCGCAGGGTCTCGACGTCCAGATCGTTCGATGGCTCGTCGAGCAGCAGTACGTTGCCGCCTTCCATCAGGGTCTTGGCCAGGTGCAGGCGGCCGCGCTCACCGCCCGAAAGCTGTCCGACCAGCTTCTGCTGGTCGGCGCCCTTGAAGTTGAAGCGGCCGATATAGGCGCGCGCGGGCGTCGTGTACTTGCCGACCGTGATCATGTCCGCACCGCCCGAGATCGCATGGAACACGTTCTTGTCGGCTTCCAGCGCGTCGCGCGACTGGTCCACATAGGCCAGTTTCACCGTGTGGCCGAGCACGATTTCGCCCTTGTCGGGTTGCTCCTTGCCGATGATCATCCGGAACAGTGTCGACTTGCCCGCACCGTTGGGGCCGATGATGCCCACGATCGCGCCCGGCGGCACCTTGAACGACAGATCGTCGATCAGCAGTCGTTCGCCATAGGCCTTCGATACGCCCTTGAATTCGATCACCTGGTCGCCGAGGCGCTCGCCGGGCGGGATGTAGATCTCGTTGGTTTCGTTGCGCGTCTGGTAGTCCTGCGAATTGAGTTCCTCGAAGCGGTTCAGGCGCGCCTTGCCCTTCGACTGGCGGCCCTTGGCCGACTGCCGCACCCACTCCAGCTCGCGTGCGATCGCCTTCTGCCGCGCCTTTTCCTGCGAGGCTTCCTGCTTGAGACGTTCGTCCTTCTGCTCCAGCCAGCTGGTGTAGTTGCCCTTCCACGGAATGCCGCGGCCGCGATCGAGTTCGAGAATCCACTCGGCGGCGTTGTTGAGGAAGTAGCGATCATGGGTGACCGCCACCACGGTGCCCGGATAGCGCAGCAGGAACTGCTCCAGCCACTCGACGGATTCGGCATCCAGATGGTTGGTCGGCTCGTCGAGCAGCAGCATGTCGGGTTTGGACAGCAGCAGGCGGCACAGCGCGACGCGACGCTTTTCGCCGCCGGAGAGCTTGCCGATCTTGGCATCCCACGGTGGCAGGCGCAGTGCGTCGGCAGCCTGGTCGAGCTGCTGCTCCATCGCATGGCCGTCGGCGGCCTGGATGATCGCTTCCAGTCGCGCCTGCTCGGAGGCGAGCTTGTCGAAGTCGGCGTCGGCTTCGGCATAAGCCGCGTACACCGCTTCCAGCTGTGCCTGCGCGCTCTTGATATCGCCCATGCCCTCTTCGACGGCCTCGCGCACCGTCTGCTCGGGGTCGAGCTTGGGCTCCTGTTCGAGAAAGCCGATCTTGGTGCCCGGCTGCGGGCGCGCCTCGCCGCTGAACTCGGTATCGACACCGGCCATGATCCGCAGCACGGTGGACTTGCCGGCGCCGTTCATGCCGAGCAGCCCGATCTTGGCGCCGGGAAAGAACGACAGCGAGATATCCTTGATGATCTGGCGTTTCGGCGGAACGGTCTTGCTCACGCCGATCATGGTGTAGATGTACTGCATGTCGATTCCTGGGGGGCGGGGCGCACGGGCGAGGCGCCGAGCGGAAGGCTGGCAGCGGGGCGCGCGCGCGGGGAATCCTCTATTGTCGGCAACCCAACCCCGCAAGTCCAGCGAACCGCTCGGATCAGTGCTGGATGCGCGGATCCCGGCCAGCTGCCACCGCGATCAGGAACCCCTGCAGGGCTGCCGAAACCTGCGGATCGTCGTAGAGCCGATGCCTGCGCTCGGTGATCACGCCGCGCAGTTCTGCGCGCAGCCTCGGTGAGCGTCCCAGTGCCACCGCCTTGGCGACATAGTCGTCGATGTCGGTCGCGACCAGCCGGTCGTCGACTTGCAGCAGACGCAGCATCGCCAGCGTATGGCGGCTGCGCATCGAGCGACCCGGCAGGGTGAGGGTGGGGATGCCATACCACAGCATCTCCAAGCTGGTGACCCCGCCCGACCAGCCGATCGGATCGAGGTTCACATCGAAGCGCCCGAGCAGTTCGAACCATTGTGCGGGCTCGAGTGGCGGGTGGATCATCAACACCCGTTCCGCACTCGCTCCGGCTGCCGCAAACCCGGCAGCGATGCGCTGACGCAGGCGCCCGCGCGCGCCTTCGCTGCTGCCCGGCACCAATTCGAAACGCGCGTCGGGAATTGCTGCGGCGATCTGCGCGAGCACCCCATCATGCACGGGCGTGAGCTTGAACACGGTCTGCGGCATTGCAAACACCGGAGGCATCGCGCTATCGGCACTGCGCGGGGCCGGTGAGTCCTGCGGCGGGGCGAAGCGGCAGCCCAGACCTGGCAGTCGGAACACCTGCTCGCTGTAGTCCGCCTCACCGCCAGCGCGCTCCATCGCATCGGCGGTAAGAAACCAGTCGATGTTATCGAGGCCGGTCGTCACCGGGTGGCCCCACAGCACGCACTGCACGGGCGCCAGGCGTTGCGCGGCGACCCAACCCAGCATGGGGTCCATGCCGAGATCCAGCCACACCAGCACGTCGGGTGCCTCGTCGATGATGCGCTGACGCAGACCGTTGATGTCGCGGCGACAAACGCCGAAGCCGTCGGCGAAGGCCGCCAATCGCGCGGTCAGCGCGTCCTGGGTGGTGCCGCAGGACAGTATGCGGATGTCGAGGTGCTCACGGTCGAGCCCGGTGATCACACGCTCGAACAGCTTTCCGACCGAATGCTGGTAGAGAAAGCTCGATACGAACAGCACGCGCGCTCGTGCGCGCGCGGGACGCGGCGGGAGCTGCGCATGCCCGGATACCGCATGCACGAGACGCGTCAGCAGGGCGCCCGAGCGGCGCTGGATCGCCAGCGAATCTGCCACCGCGTAGTGGACATAGAAATTGTTGCACATCGAAACTGCAGCGAGCACCGCCGGATGGTCCGCCGCAGGCGGATCGCCAAGCGCGTCGAAGGCAGCCAGGGAAAGGAGGTAGCGCTCGACATAGGCCTGCATCGCGGCTTCGTCCGCGTGCATGGTGTCCGGCGGCAGGTTGGCGACCGCCCAGCGCGCTGGCAAGTGTTGCCGATCGCGGCGCAGCACCTCGTGCAATGCGGTCATGGCCGGGGCCAGGTCGTGTTCCTGCCAGTGCGCCAGAGCGATTGCGTACCATGCATCGACCGCATCGGGTTGCACCTCCAGCAGGCGCTGGTTGGCGCTCAGCGCGCCCGCACGGTCTTGCGAGGAAAGGCACGCCCGCGCCAAACCACGCAGCGCGTCCGGGTGGCGGGGGTCGCGGTCGAGCGCACCGGTAAACGCCAGGGACGCAAGGCGTTCGTCGCCCAGACGTTCGGCAGCGCGGCCGAGGCCGACCCAGACCCGCGCAAGCTGCGGATGCGTGGTGCTCAGCGCGCGCCATCGCGCCATTGCGCTGGCATGGTCGCCCGCCGCATGCTCGGTGTCGGCCATCAGCATCAAAAGCTCGGGGCGCTGCGGATCGCGACCAAGCGCAGATGCAGCGGCCTCGCGCGCTTGCGCAGGACGGCCAAGCCCCAGCAACAGCCCGGCGAGGTTGGCCCAGAAGCGTGGGTTGTCCGGTTCCAGCTGCAGCAAGCGCCGCAAGCTGCGCTCGGCACGCAACGGATCGCGCTCGCGACGCGCGAGCTCGGCGTCTTCGAGCAGGCTCAATCGATGGTCGGGATCGATGCGCAGTGCGGTATCCACGGCCCTGCGTGCGTCCTGCAGGCGACCGGCGCTGGCTTGCACCCGACCCAGCAGTGCGTGCGGCGCAGGATCGCCGAGTCCGCCAGCGGCGATGATCGCCAGGCACAGCGACTCTGCGGCCGACAGGTTGCCCGCCTGCAGCAAGGCGACGGCCTCGGCGATGCGTGGGTCGCTCATCGGACCATGGCCGGTGCCGACAGCGCGCGCTGCGGGTCGATACAGAAGTCCTCCAGCGCTGCTATCACCCGGCGATCGTCGTAGAGGCGATGCTTGCGTTCAGCGATCAGCGCGCGGATCTCCGTGCGCAGGTCGGCCGAGCGACCCAGCTCGACGGCGATCCGCACGTAGTCGTCGATGTCGGTGGCGATCAGTCGCTCGAGTTCGAGGATCTCCAGCATCGCTGCCGTATGCCGGGTCCGCATGCTGGCGCCGGGCAGCGTAACGGTGGGAATGTCGAACCACAGCGCCTCGAGCGTGGTGTTGCCGCCCGACCAGCCGATCGAATCGAGGTTGACATCGCCCGCGCGCGCGAGCCCGAGAAACTCGACCGGTGGCAGGCCGCGCACGATGCCCAGATGCCGGTCCGGGTCCAGATTGGCGCGGCGCAATTGGCCTGCGAGGCGTTCGCGCACGCGTGCGCTGATCGCGGGGTCCGCGTGCGGGGTCAGGTGGAAGCGTGCCGCCGGCAGCGCGGCGGCGATCCGCGCGAGCACCGCGTCGTGCAGCGGCAGATTCTTGAACACGCTTTGCAGGAACAGATACTCGACCCGTGCCGGGTCGCGCCGGGCCAGCTCGGCCGGCGCGCGCGGTGTGCGCGATGGCGCGGCGAAGCAGGTGCCCAGCCCCGGCAGCAGCAGCAGCTTTTCGGTGTAGCGGTCCGCCGCCCCTTCGGTTTCCATCGCCGCACTGCTGATGAACACGTCGATGTGTTCGAACCCGGTGCTGATCGGATGGCCCCACAGCACCGCCTGGGTCGGCGCCAGCCGCAATGCGGCCAGGCATTGCGCCATTGGTTCCATGCCGAGGTCGGTATGCAGCACAACGGCCGGCGCAAAGGCGCGGATCGCCTGCGCCCAGCTGGCGGGATCGCGCTGCCCGCTCACGATCAGATCATCGGCTGCGGCCAGCTCTGCGCGGATGGTGGCGTCGCCGCCGTGCTGGAAGAACGCCAGCCGGACGCGGCTGCGATCAAGGCCGCGCAGCATGCCGCCGAACAGGCGCGTGATCGTATGCGCGAACAGATGCGCCGAGAACACCGCAACCCTGACTCGCCCGTCATCGGCGACCGGCGGCATCGGCGCATGCTCAGGCAAGCTCGCGCGTACCAGTTGCTCGATCACGCGCGCGTAGCGCCGCTGGCCGTCGAGCACGGCATCGGTGGTGTAGTGATAGTAGAAGTTGCTGCACAGGGTAGCCGCGGCCAGCGCGTCGGGCGGATCGGCGACGCCGCGCCCGATACGTTGCGCGAAGGCATCGAGACCGGACTGCCACTGCGCACGGAAGGCATCCACGGCCGCCGAATCCTGATGGACCGCTTCGCGCGGATACTGGAACAGCGCCCAGCGTGCCGGCAGGCAGTCGGCATCCAGCGCCAGCGCGCGCTCGAATGCGCTGGCCGCCTGATCGAGGCGGTTGGCCGACCAGCATGCCAGGCCGAGTTCGCAGGCGCGCATCGCGCCGGGATCGATGGCCAGCAGTCGCTCACGCGCTGCGATGCGCTGTACTGCCGGTGCGCCTTGCGCGTCGAGCGCCCTCGCCCATGCCTCGTGGAGAGGGATATCTTCGGTTGCCTGCGTTGCGCCTTGCGCGAAGGCTTGCAGCGCTTCGGCCAGTTGGCCCGCAGCCTGCCGCGATTCGCCCAGCAGCCGCCATGCCTCGCCGAAGTGCGGCTGCCGCCGCAGCACCGCGACTGCGGTAGCTTCGGCGGTAGCGTGATCGTTCTGCCAGTGGCTAAGCCGCAGCAGCGCCATGCCGCTGTCCGGCTCGCCGGGATCCAGCGATTGCGCCTGCGCCAGTGCAGCGCGCGCGCGGTCCGGAAGCTGGCAGCCGATCGCGGCTTGCGCCATGAGGTACAGCAGCGCCGGGGTTGCCGCGACCCGCGTGACTGCCGCATCCATCCGCGCCAGCGCGCGCCGCGGATCGCCCTGGCGCAGGGCGAGGTTGGCGTCTTCCACCAGCGCCGGCACGCACTGCGGATCGATGTGCAGTGCCGCGGCAAGCGTCGCTGCAGCTTCATCGAGGGCGCCACGCGCGAGCAGCAGGTTGCCGAGCAGGGCCAGCGCGCGCGGATCGCGTGGATTGCTTGCCAGCAGCGCTCGGCACGCGGCCTCTGCCTCGCCCGCGCGACCTGCGCGCAGCAACTCGATCACCGCGCGCAATCGAGCCGCCGGTTCAGCCACGCAGCACCTGTTCCATCATGGCAGCGAACGCAGGACCCACCTGCGGATCGTCGTACAGACGATGCTTGCGCGCGTTGATCAGGCCGCGCATCTCGGCGCGGAAATCGGCCGAGCGGCCGAGTTCGAGCGCGATCCGCACGTAGTCGTCGATATCGGTGGCGATCAGGCGCTGCAGTTCGAGGATGCGCAGCATCGCGAAGGTGTGCCGCGAGCGCATCAGCGGCCCGGGCAGGGTCACGGTGGGAGTGTCGAAGTACAGCAGTTCAAGGGTGGTATTGCCGCCCGACCAGCCGATCGAATCGAGGTTGACATCGACGCTGCGTCCGATACCGAGGAACTCCGCTTCGGTGACGAAACGAAACACGCCGCAGTGTTGCTCGAAATCGAGGCCGGCATCGGCGAAGTGCGCGCGCAGTCGCGTGCGCAGGCTGTCGCGCACCTGCGCGAAGGGACTGGGTACGAAGTGGAAACGGGCGTTTCGGATCTGCGCTGCGATCCGCGCGAACACCGCGTCGTGCAGCGGCAGCAGCTTGACCGCCTGCTGTGCGACAAAGAACTCGATGGCGTCCGGTGCGCGCGTTTGCAGCTCGGGTGGCGGGCTCGGCAGCGTGCGCGGTGCCGCATAGCAGGTCCCGAGGTTCGGCAGGCGCAGCAGCTTTTCGCTGTAGAAGCGCTGCCCCTCGTCCGCTTCCATCGCATCGGCGGTGAGGAAGAAATCGATGGTGCTGCGGCCGCTGCTGATCGGATGCCCCCACAGCATCGCCTGGCGTGGTGCAAGCCGTAGCGATGCCAGGCCCTGCACGAAGGGGTGCATGCCGATATCGATGTAGACCAGCAGGTCTAGATCGCGGTCCCGGATCGTATTCACCCACCAGCCGAGGTCGTGCTCGCCGTGCACGAAATGATCTGCGTTGGCGCGCCATGCGTCGGTACCGGCATCGATCAGATTGGCGGTGTGGAAGCACGAGATCTCCCAGCGCTCGCGCGCGAGCGCGCCGGGCAGGCTGGCGAACAGCTTGCTGACCGTGTGGGTACGCAGGAAGCCCGAGCAGAATCCGATCCGCACGCGCGCGTCGGCGCGCGAGCGTTTTGCGGCGGGCGCCAGGTCGCGGAATGCGGCAGCCATCATGCGCTCGAGCAGCGCGCCATAGCGGCGCTGTTCGGCAACCAACGGCTCGCCGAGATAGTGGATGTAGTACTCGGTGGCCAGCGTGATGCAGGCGATCAGTACCGCGGGTGCGGTGCTCTCGATCGGCGCTGCCTCGAACCACGCCAACTCAGCCAGCCAATCGGCGCGGAAGCCCTGCATCGCGGCGGCGTCCCGGTGCACGATGCCGCGCGGCACCTGAAAACGGCCCCAGCGTGCCGGCAGATAGTCCGGGTCGCGCAGCAACGCGTGCTCGTAAGCGTCGCGCGCGGCTGCGAGATCGCCCACCCGCTGCTGTTCCATCCCGAGCAGCGCCCATGCTGGCGGCGTATCGTCGAGTTCCGCCACGCGCAGGCGCGCGGCCAGTGCCAGTTCGAAACGCCGTGCGGCCTTGGCAGCACGGGCCAGGCCGTCCCAGGTGCGCGGCGCCTGCGGATCGACCTGCACCGCCTGCTGCCAGACATCGGCCGCCGCTGCATGTTGGTCGTCCATCAGCAACATCTCGCCGAGGTTGAGCAGGGCCTCGCGCCAGCCCGGCCGTAGTGCAAGACACTGGCGGTAGTCCGCGATCGCTTCCGCGCGGCGTCCGGCGGCGGCATCCAGATTGGCACGCTGGAAGCGCGCCTCCAGATGCGCGGGCGCCAGCGCCAGCACGCGGGTGTACGCGCGATGGGCCTGGTCGGGCCGAGCATGCTCTGCACTGAGTACGCCCAGATCGAACCAGAACGCGGGCTGCTGCGGTACGACAGTGGTCAGACGTGTCAGCGCGCCGATCGCGCGCTCGATCTCGCCGCCACTGCGGGCGAGCGCTGCATCCTCGACCAGCGCGGGCGCGCAGTACGGGTCCAGCGCCAACGCCGCATCGATCGCCGCGCGTGCGCCGATCGCATCGCCACCCTGCCACAGCACCCGGCCGCGCAGCGCGTGCACGCGCGGGTCGCTCGCGGCGTGCGTGCCGATCGCGTCCAATGCGGCCAGCGCCTCGCTGTGGCGGCCGTCGCGACTGAGGCCGAATGCTGCGCCGAGCGCTTGGCTGATGGGGTCTGCGGACATGCGATAGGGAGGGTGTCGGGTCCGAATTCTCGCACGCGCCGGACCCGGGTACTCCAACAATGTTGACGCGCACTCGGTCAGGCATCGATGGAGTTGCTAGCGTTTGGAAGCGCGTGATTGCATGACTTGCGGCAACAGCCCTGCCTCACTATGGGAGCTGCCATGGCAGCGACTGCAGCCTCTCAAGCAGCCGAGAGCCCTGGGCAAGGCCCGAGGTGCCTGTCGCCGTCATGCCGGCTCCCACAGCGAGGTAGTGGGCTCGATCCAAGGCTCGTTGTTTCGAAGCGCGGGATCACAAGCCCTGCTGTTTCGAAGCAGGGCATTGCATGACTTGCTGTTTCGAAGCAGGGCATGGCATGACTTGCGGCAACAGCCCTGCCTGACTGTGGGAGCTGCCATGGCAGCGACTGCAGCCTCTCAAGCAGCCGAGAGCCCTGGGCAAGGCCCGAGGTGCCTGTCGCCGTCATGCCGGCTCCCACATGCGAGGCACCTGCATTGCTGAGCGGCTACGCCGGCTCTAGGTTCGCGAGCATTTCGGCGAATGCGTGCACCGGGGCTGCGTCGTCGTACAGCAAATGCTTGGACGCAGCGATCCGTTCACGCAGATGCTCGCGCAGATCGCGGTCGCGGCCGAGCGCCACGGCGCGCTCCAGATAGGCATCCACATCGGCGCACACCAGTTCGGGCACGTCGATCCGCTGCAACATCGCCGTGGTCTGTCGCCCGCGCAGGGTAGGCGTATCGACCGTGATCGTCGGCAGGTCCTGCGCGAGCAGGTCGAGGCTGGACACGCCGCCGCTCCAGCCGATGCTGTCGAGATTGATATCCATGCTGGCCGCGATGGCGAGGAACTCCGCTTCCGGCCGCTGGCCCAGCATGTGCACATGGCGGGTTGCGTCCAGGCCGTACGCTGCGAACGCCACGCCGATGCGCGCGGCCAGCGCCGCGCGCACGTGCGCGCGCGGACTGGCGGCGATGTGGAAGCGCGCCTGCGGCAGTTGTCGGGCGATGCGCGCGAGCAGCGCGTCGTGCGCCGGCGTGATCTTTTGCACCATCTGCGCAAGCAGGAAATCGACGCTGTCGCGGCGGGTGGCATCGCGCGGCGCGACAGCCGGCATGCGATAGCAGGTGCCGAGGTTCGGCAGGTGCAGCATGCGCTCGCGGTAGTGCGCGGCACTGTGGGGTGGGTCCATCAACGCGCCGAGCACCAGCCCGTCGATCTGCGCGTGTCCGGTGGTCAGTGGATGGCCCCACAGCGCCAGCTGTACCGGGGCGAGTCGATAACAGGCCAACACCTGGCTTAGCGGATCCATGCCGATATCGAGGTACACCAGCACATCGGGCGCGAACTGCGCGATGGCGTCCAACGCCGCGCGCGGGCGCTGCGGCAGGGTCGCATAGTGCGCGGCGGTGTCGGCGTAGTGCTCGCTCAACGGATCGCGTCGCGGGTCGAGGTGGAAGATGCCGACTTCAAAGCGCTCGGCATCGAGCCCATCGATCAATCCGCCGAGCACCTTGGTGACCGAGTGGCGGCGGAAGAATGCCGAGACCAGCGCAATCCGCCGCCGCGCGCCCGGCGGTCGTGCCTGTGGCACCGGTGCCGGGATCGCCGCATGCGCCAGTCGGGAAAGCGCATCGGCATAGCGGCTGCGTTCGGCGCGCAGCGGACCCGGCTGGTAGTGCAGGGCGAAATCGGTGGCGGTGAGGATCGCGCGTCCGATCTCGCCGGGACTGCGGGTGGCCGGGTCGAGCGCCTCGAATTCGGCCAGCCCCTGCGACCAGCGCGCGGCGTACGCATCCTGCGCGGCCTCGTCGGCGAACACCGCGTGTGCGGGGTTCTGGAACAGTGCCCAGCGTGCGACCAGATTTCCGGGATCCACTGCCTGCGCGTCGCGATAGGCCGCATGCGCGGCCTCCGCCAGATCGCCGCTGGTCAGCAGGTGGCCCAGCCGCAGGCGGTGTTCGACCTCGCGCGGCTGCAACTGCGCCAGCCGGGAGCGCGCGCGCAGCAGGGCGGCAAAGTCCTGTCCCACCCGCCTGAGTGCCTCGGCCAGTCCTTCGAATCCTGCCGGATCGTTGGGTGCGAGCGCGCTGGCCTGCTCGAAAGCCGCCACTGCCGCGGCATTGGCGTCGAGCATCAGGCGCAGCTGGCCGAGGCGGGTCCAGGCCTCGGCCCACCCCGGTCGCGCCTTCACGCAGCGTTCCAGTACCCCCACAGCCGCCTGCGGGCGGTTGGCGCTCACATCCAGCCAAGCCAGCTGGAACAGGGCGTCGGGCTGTTCCGGGCTGTGCTCCAGCACGCCCTTAAGCATCGCGCGGGCGCCAGCGGCATCGCCGCGCGCCATCTGCTGCCCCGCCTGGGCCAGCAGGGTCGCAAGCGGGCTTTGCGGTGGGCGAGGGCGGTTCATGAACGGATGGGGGCGTGGCGCCGTGGCGCATGGCCAGCATGGGGTGGGGCGGCTATCATCGCAACAGATTGCGGTTGCCGATACCGGCAACCCTCAGCCCTTGGAGTCCTGATGTTTCCGTCCACCATGCACATTGCCGACTACGACCCCGAATTGGGTGCCGCGATGGCGGCCGAACGCCAGCGCCAGGAGGATCACGTCGAGCTGATCGCTTCGGAGAACTATGCCTCGCCGCGCGTGCTCGAAGCGCAAGGCTCGGTGCTGACCAACAAGTACGCCGAAGGCTATCCGGGCAAGCGCTATTACGGCGGCTGCGAATACGTCGATATCGCCGAGCGCCTGGCCATCGAACGTGCGAAGCAGTTGTTCGGTGCCGACTACGCCAACGTGCAGCCGCACTCCGGCTCGCAGGCCAATGCGGCGGTGTTCCTCGCCCTGCTCAAGCCCGGCGACACCATCCTCGGCATGAGTCTCGCCCACGGCGGGCACCTGACCCACGGCGCCAAGGTCAACTTCAGCGGCAAGATATTCCATGCCGTGCAGTACGGCATCGACCCGGTCAGCGGGCTGATCGACTACGCCCAGATCGAGCGCCTCGCGCTCGAGCACAAGCCGAAGATGCTGATCGGCGGATTCAGCGCCTATTCGCAGATCATCGACTGGGCACGCATGGCCGCGATCGCGAAGGCGGTCGATGCGTATTTCGTGGTCGACATGGCGCATGTCGCGGGCCTGTGCGCCACCGGCGTGTACCCAAACCCCGTGCCGCATGCCGATGTGGTCACCTCCACCACCCACAAGACCCTGCGCGGACCGCGCGGCGGCATCATCCTCGCGCGCGCCAATCCCGAGATCGAGAAGAAGCTGCAGTCGATGGTGTTCCCCGGCACCCAGGGCGGCCCGCTGATGCACGTGATCGCGGCCAAGGCGGTGGCCTTCAAGGAAGCCCTGGAGCCCGCATTTACCGCCTACCAGCAACAAGTCGTCAAGAACGCGCAGGCGATGGCCGATACGCTCAGCGCGCGCGGCTACCGGATCGTCTCCGGCGGCACCAAAAACCATTTGATGCTGGTCGACATGATCGGCCGCGACGTCACCGGCAAGGATGCAGAAGCCGCGCTCGGCGAGGCGCACATCACGGTCAACAAGAACGCCGTGCCCAACGATCCACGCTCGCCGTTCGTTACCTCCGGCCTGCGCCTGGGCACCCCCGCGATCACCACCCGCGGCTATCTTCAAGCCGACACCATCGCGCTCAGCGGCTGGATCGCCGACGTGCTCGACGCACCCGCCGATGCGTCGGTGCTTGCGCGGGTGCGCGATTTGGTCACGGAGCAGTGTGGGCGGTTTCCGGTGTACGGATGAAGCAGCACATGGCCAATCGCGAATGGCGAATGGGAAAAGCGGGGACTCGCTGCGATTGCGACGGTGCGATCGACGCGGTGTGCCGCGTCATCGCCCGTCAGCACAGCGCCCATTTGCCATTTGCCATTCGCCATTCGCCGCTCCACTGACCCCGCATGCACTGCCCCTTCTGCCATCACGAAGACACCCGGGTAATCGACTCGCGGGTCAGCGAGGACGGGCTGACCGTGCGTCGTCGGCGCGAGTGCGAGGCGTGCAGCGAGCGTTTCAATACCTTCGAGACCGCGGAGTTGAAGCTGCCGGCGATCGTCAAGCACGATGGACGTCGCGAGGCCTTCGACGAGCGCAAACTGCGCGGCGGGCTGGAGCGCTCGCTGCAGAAGCGGGTGGTGGCGGCCGACACCATCGACGGCATCGTCGAGCGCATCGTGCGCAAGCTGCGCACCTCGGGCGAGCGCGAGCTGGCCGCGCGGCGCGTCGGCGAATGGGTGATGGCCGAGCTCAAGGCCGTCGATCAGGTCGCGTATGTGCGGTTTGCCTCGGTGTACCGTCGCTTCGAGGACGTGCAGGCGTTCCGTGAGGAAGTCGAGCGGCTGGAGCGCGATATTCCGGTGCTCGAAGGCAAGCAGATGTCGCTGTTGACCGATGAAGAGACCGAGCCGCGCAAGGGGCGTCGCTAGCTTCACGACCGCGCTGCGCGTTGGAACTTCGGCGATCCGCGCTGCTGTCTTCTTGCATCCAGCGACATCCCGCCACCGCTCGCTCGCCCATCATGCGCATCGATTTCCTCGCCGATCATCCGCAGCACGCGCTGACCCTCGCGCGCTGGCACCATCGCGAATGGGGCGCGCTGATGCGCGACTGGTCGCACGGTGACGCCGAGCGCGAGCTGACCGGGCATGCCACGCGGCGCACCATCCCGACCACTCTGGTGTTGCTCGACGACGACGCGCTGCTCGGATCGGTCAGCCTGCTCGACGACGACGCCAGCCAGTTCCGCGATCTGTCGCCATGGCTGGCCAACCTGTTCGTGGCACCGCCCGCGCGCGGCCGCGGGCTCGGTGCCGGACTGGTCGGCGCCGCGCAGAATCTGGCCCGTGAGCTGGGCGTGCCGCGCCTGTATCTGTTCACCCCGGAGCATCTGGATTTCTACCAGCGCCTCGGATGGCAGCGGCTCGGCGAGCGCCTGCTCGATGCGCATCCGGTGAGCCTGATGGCGATTGATCTGGCGCCGCTGGAGCCAGCGCGGTGAGCACCTTCAGCGCCATCGACCATGCCCACATGGCGCACGCCTTGCGGCTTGCCGAAAAAGGGCTGTTCACCACCCATCCGAATCCGCGCGTCGGCTGCGTGCTGGCGCACGGCGGGCAGGTCGTCGGCAGCGGATTCCACCAGCGCGCCGGCGAGCCGCACGCCGAAGTGCACGCGTTGCGCGAGGCCGGCAGTGCTGCGCGCGGTGCGACCGCCTACGTGACGCTCGAACCCTGCGCGCACCACGGCCGCACGCCACCGTGCGCGGATGCGCTGATCGCCGCCGGCGTGTCGCGGGTGGTGGCAGCGGTCGGCGATCCGTTCCCGGCGGTGAATGGCCGCGGCCTTGCGCG
>Ga0335397_10000828_pt1 | contig 41504 bp, 80 predicted proteins | sample MAT04_FD_205740 | JGI IMG/M metagenome (GOLD analysis project Ga0335397, IMG submission 205740) | Freshwater microbial communities from Lake Fryxell liftoff mats and glacier meltwater in Antarctica - MAT-04 (spades assembly) (version 2) ... | reverse complement strand
GAACGCGATGGTCGAAGCTGTCCGCGAATTCCTGCGTTAGCGCCTTGGGCACAACGCAGTCGATAGCGGTTCGGCCTGCCGTCGTAATCAGTTGCGCTCGGCCGGGGCTGTCCATAACCTGGAGCATCCCGTCGAAGCTTCCCGTTGCGATTCCCTTGTAGGCTAAGCAGACCATTACGCATCCTCCTGGCGCGGCGCGGCGCGCCACCCCCGCACAGCCTCTTAACACGTCCGCCTAAGCCGTGGTGGCGGTTCTAGTTCGGGCGTGGTAGGGTCTGCCCTTGCCTCGTTCCCGGCCCTAGATCGGTGCGAGGGCCATGGTAGCTAGGGTGACGCGGGAATAGACCGTATCGTGAGGGTGATCACTCGACTTGTCGAGCCTTGCGCGCGGACCCGGACGCCGCGTTAAATCCGGTCCGCCAATCTTCCCCCGCATAGCCTCTTAACACACATCAGCCCGCTGTGTTCCTTCGGGGATGCGGCGGGCTTTTTGCGTGGGACATGGCCTATTCGTCGGGTGCGGCGACGATGGGATGGGGAGCGTAATAACGGGGTTGTAACCCGGTTATTAGGTCAAGCCTTGCCCAAGCCATGCGGCGGGCTTTCGCATGTCTGGAGGCTGTGCTATCCACTGGCCATGAACCTCGCCGCCGACATCACGCGACAGGCCACCAATCTCGGGTGGTCTAGCGGTAGGACGCGCGGCTTTGGTCCGCGAGGCGCTGGTTCGATCCCAGCCCCGAGATCCATTCGAACATACGGGCGAGGTTGAGCCGACCATCTGCGGTCGTAGCTCAATGGTAGAGCCACAGTCTTCCAAACTGAGGACGCGGGTTCGATTCCCGCCTTCCGCTCCACGCCCCGCTAGCTCAATGGCAGAGCAGCCCCTTCGTAACGGGAAGACCAGGGTTCGATTCCTTGGCCGGGCGCCATCACCCGTCTTGCGTTGTGGATCACAGGCGATCGGCTAGGCTTCGACCGTTCCACTATTGCAGAAAGCCGGTGAATCCGCACGCGCTTTTGGGCATAAGCGGTTTTGTATTTGAGCCGGGAACGTCAATGAAATCAACGGGACGTTTGGGGCCTGTTTTGGAGCTAACCGGCTGATTCTACTGCAATGGCAGTTGATTAAGAGTCAGCTGCTCTACCAACTGAGCTATGCACCCTGAGCCGTTGCCTTATAAGGCTTTGCGGCTCGCCCCGTTGCTGACCCGCTGGGCCGTTTTACACGACGTTTTACAGTGAAGCGTTCGGGGAGCGTTCTCTTAGCCTCCCTTTTCAAGCTGCGCAAGGACCGCCGCGACGACCGCCGCCCGGCTGACGTACTTGCGCTTCAAGGCCTCGATCTCGTCCTCAGACCAACCCATGATCATGGCGACCTTGGCGCCCTCGACCCCGGCGCAAAGTAGGTGCGTGGCGGCGGTGCGGCGGAGGTCGTGGAAGGTGCGGTTTACCCCCGCCCGCTTGCACGCCTTGCCGAATGATGATCGCAGGCCGTCCGCCGTCCAGGGCCGGTGCCCGCGTTCCGTCGTCAGGATGATCAGGTGGCGCCGGGCTATTCCTGCCATCAGCTTGCGACAATCCGGGCCGGCGGGAATGAGCACGTCACGGCGGCTCTTGGACGTGCGGTCTATGAAGCTTGTCCCGTCGAAGGCGCTCCAGGTCAGGCCGATCAGGTCCGACTGTCTCAGGGCGGTGTGAACGGCAAGGGCGACGGCCCATCGCAGTTCCTTGGACGCGGCGGCGTTGAAGGCCGCCATCTCTCCGGCCGTCCAGATGCTATCCGAACGGTCGGACCTGTGCAGGCGCTTGACCTTCTCCAGCACGTTCGTTTCCACCAGGCCCCGGTCATATGCGAAGTCGAGTAGCCGCTTGAACGTCCCAATGGCGTAGTCGGCAGCACGCGGCGACTTTCGCATCGTGTCGCGCCAGTCCACGGCGTCACCGCGGAATCGCTTGTCCTCCAGCACCTTGAACGACGTGTCTCCGAACTCGGCGTCGATCAGATCCAAGTGGGCGCGATAGGCGCGGGCGGTATGGTCGCTCAGGGCGCCGAAAGCAGCAGAGGCCTTATAGGCTGTAATGGCGTCCCTCAGGCGGCCCGTCCTGGGGGCCTTCCTAGACGCGTGGGCTTCCTGGTAGGCGCAGACGAACTCCGGGCTTCCTGGCGCTCCTGGGAGCCGGGGCCCGCCCCTCCATGCGTAGTGATAGGTCGAGCCCTTGGCCCGAACCGTATGGATGCCCTTAAGCCGCACGGTCACCACGGTTGGCCGCCCATCTGTCGTATTCAGAAGCGGGCTTAACAGGGGCGGGGCCAACCGGCGCGGTCAACAGGCGAAGGTGGCCGTCCACAGAAGCATCCACAGTTGGGTGCTCGAAGCCCTCGGCCTTGGCGGCGCGCAGCATCCGTTGAATATCGGCCTGGGTGAAGGATGCGCGGCGAGTCATGCCGTTTCAGGCTCTTTGCCTGGCGGACGCGCGTTTGCGCGGAGCGGACTAAAAACACCCAGGGGATGGGGAGCGGCGGGGGTCATGCGAAAAGCCATCGCCAGAACCTCGGCAAGATGCCGTTGCGGATTGGGCGCGGCTCCCAAAACTTCCCGTCTGGCCCGCATATGCCGTGGGCGTCCCGGCGCTCGTAGACTATCAGTCTGCCGTTGGCCGAGCACTCATCCCCGCCCCCGTCTTTCATTCTAAACCTACATGTCACGCAGGCCCTCACTGGCACCCGCTCTTGCGATGAAGCTAGTCGGATAATGCTCATCCCCCCGCCCCGTCTTCGGTCTGGAGGGCGGCTCGTGCATTGGCCTCCAAGGTGTTGTCCGGCACGTTGACGCCGCACTTACGGATCGCGCTATACGCGGCAAGCAAATCGCTCAGCGCCTCAGTCAGTCGTGCGACATGGGCTTGAAGTTCTTTCCGGCTGGGGGATGCGGCGGTCATGGGCGTATCCCTCGCCTGTTAAGGGCGCACGCCTTCACCTTCGCCGAAGCCTCGTTCCAGAAGCGGAGCGTTTCGCCGTCCCGCCGTTTAACGAACCGGTCAATCGGCGGGATACGACGCTGCTCATCGGTGCGGTATTCAACAAGCCAATACCCGTGAACTCTAGACGTTACCCAAGTCATCTACCCCTCCTCCTGGCTGGGATCGGGTTGGGCCTTGACGAAGGTGTCGCAAGCGGGGATCGGGTCCCCCCGGTCGATCCAGCGATGACGACGCAGAGTTTGCTCTAGGTGATCGACGGCGCGCTTTGACATTGACGCCGGAAAGGCTACGCGCTTTGTCCAAACACAGAAGCCGCCCTTGTTCGGATGCAAGCGCCCGGCGGCGGTGCGATCCCATTCGGCGAACCGGCAATCGAGGCAGCGGTTAAAAGCAGCCATCACGTCTCCTCCTGGCTTGTGGGCGGTTCTGCGTTCTGAAGTTTGGCCCGCAACGCCATCGCGTCCCACCACGCGTTGTGCTGAACAGCGCCGGGGATAGCTGTTGGGTAGGCGTCAACGCGATGCACCTCGAACTTGATGCTCGGTAATGCGATCATTTGACCGGGGCCGGTGATAATCTCTTGGCAGAAGTGCCGCACGTCGTCCGGCCAGTCGGTGACGATGATCGGGTCGGCGTCGCCAAGAAGGAAAGCGCCTATCTCCGTGGCGAATGTGTAGCCATAGCCGAGATACACGATGTTGACCGGGCAGGCGGTTATGATCGGCAGGATATTTGCGGCGACCCAGGGGTCTATATCTCCCGGAAAATCCCCATCTACGGCATACAAGCTAGCGCCATCCTCACGGATTAGCGCCAGGCTGATCAGCGCGCCGCCAAAGCCGTTGAACTCGGTGTCCAGATAGTAGCGCATCACGTCTCCTCCTGGCCTAGGCGGGCGGCGCGGATCAGGTCTATTCCGAGATCGTTTGCCGCGACGTTTAGAATGTCCCGTGCGCGAGGGTCATTCATCTCCTTGGCGCGGCTATGCAGCCATGTGATGCTGGCCCTGACGCCCTCGCGGAAATGGGGATCGTCTGTCCGGATGCTTCCCATTCTACGTCTCCTCCGTGTCGGGGGTGGTGGCGGCGAGAAGACGGGCGCACTCACGATAGGTCCCGGCGGCGGACCGCGCGGCGATGGCCTGCGGCTCCGGCAGAAACCCGGAAGTTGCCTCAAACGCCTCGGCGCGTTGGATGAACTCGTCCCTCAGTCTCTCTGTCGTCGTCATTGGGCGGGCTCATGATCGTCCGTCTCGTTTTGGAGGCCCGCGCACGACCCTTCCATGTCGGCAACCATCTCGCCAACGTCGTATCCGAGCGCCCTGTGCTTCGTAATCAGCGCGTCAAGTTCAACTGCAAAGTCCATCTACTTCCCCTCCGTGTCGGGTTGTGAGGCGAGGGCTTGGTCTATGGTGTCAATAATGACGTAGCCTCCCCAGCCCGCACCGCCGTCTTCGATGCACTGACGGACGATTTTGAGGACCTTATCTTTGGCCTCCACCCGCTTGGCCAGGGCGTCACGTTCGGCTTCGGCGTCTTGTCGGGCGATAAACTCACCAGCCGCCCCGGCTTTCCATGCGTCCCGGTCGCCAGTCAGCCGCTCAATCTCAGCCGCCTGTTCTGTGATGGCGTCGTGCAACCGCTCTTCGGACTCCCAATGCGCCCGGCGTATTTCCATGTCGCTGGCCGCCTTTCCGACCGGGCGCGGAATGTCCAAATCGGCGATCGCCTCCAATGCCTCCCGCAACCCCTCTACGTCCCCTGCTGGCGGGGTGAGGGCGTCCACTATTTCCCGGCACATCACCCACCACCCAAGGCAAAGCCCAGCATCAGCAAGACCACAGATGCCAGGACGAGGCCCCCGACGACATCACCAATAATCTCCGCATAATGCCCCCGCCGTTCCATCGCCTCCCCTGATGAGGTTGTTGACGGAAGGGCGGCGCGGGCGTTCCAAATCTCCATGACCTGTTCCGGCTCAACGTCCGGCACATCGCCCCGGCAGATCATCGCTTGGACGCCGCACGCTACGCAGTAAATCGCGATGCCGGTTTGGTGTCGCCCCGTGACGTAATTCGCGTAGGCTTGCCGGGTATCCATCTCGGCAGCACCACCACAGAACGGGCAGGGCTTGAGATCACTGGTCATCTGTCGGTTCCTTTGGTTGGGCGGGGGCGACTGTGTGCGTTTTCAGCAGCGCCTTGGCCTGTGCTTGTGCGAGTTCGACCCCTGCCGACTGACACGCCGGATCAGCGTCGGCTGGATGGCGCGGATACGGGTGCGCCGCGAGGCGGCCTTCTGCCCGACCGTCACCCTTGCTAAAGGTCCACGCCTCGCGGATGCGGGCCTCGTATAGAATGCGGCCGAGGTCGAACGGGCTCATTCCCCGCCCTCCGTTTGCTGGGCGGCGCGGCGGGTTGCCCCCAGGATTTTGTCGTAAACCGCGATCATCTCACGCGTGCTGCGGCGATCATTGTCGTTGTAGTCGATCCACGAAAGCAGCGCCTCCACCGCCGTCCCTAGCCTCGCGGTCAGGGCGGCGACTTGGGCTTCGGCGGCTTCGGCGCGGGATCGCCAGCCGTCGCGTTCGGCACAGGCGACGTTCTCGCCAGACCGCAGATCATCCCGCTCCTTCACCAGGTCGGCGTTGTCGTCACGGAGGGTGCGGAGGTGGTCATAAAATTGGGCGGTGGGCGACATGGACGCCAGCCACTCCCGCGCCTCATCCGTCATGGCGGTTGGTGTTTTCATTGGCTCGCCTCGGGGGTCTGGGGGTCCGGTCGGCTAACGCCTTCCCCGATAGATTGAGAGGCCAGCGCGACGCATTCGCGCGGAACAGCGTCCTGCGGCCGGACACCATTGTTGATCTCGTCCTGCGTCAGGTTGCGGACGAACCGGAGTTCATAAAGTCCGGGGCCGATATTGCCTGATTTGGGAACAGCGAACGTCCAGGTGATGAAGCCTTCCGGCTCATCCGCCGGGTCGAAGTCTGCGGTGCTGCTGAAACCATAGATGGGTGAGCGGGCGTCGTGGGCGGCGGTCATCCGCGTCCCCTTTCCTGTTGGTGGCGGGATTGGAAACCCCGCGATTGAAGCTTGCGGACTGGCGCCGGCCATTGGCCCAGGTGCTTTGCCCGAATGCGCGCCGTCTTGGACTTGATCGCCACGTCTTCGGCCGTCTTTTCCCGGTGAGCATCTTTCAGCGCGGGCGCGAGGTTGCTTTCACGATGGGCGCCCCCGTTTATCAGCGAGACTTTGTGGTCCAGATCCCAAAGGTCGCCGGGCATGATCTTGCGACCAGACAGCCAGCATCGCCCGCTGTAGGCGTCGAACACGCGCACGCGGACGCGGGTGGGGACCTTGGTGTCGTCGGTCTTGCCGATCCATTCTTCGACGGCGCGGGTCATGTCACACCGATAAGTCGCTGCTCGACCAGCCGAGCGCAGCGATAGAGCTTCCGCGCCAGGTAGCGGGCTTGGGCGGGGGTAAGCCCGGCTGGGTAAATGGCTCCTTCGCCCTTGTTGAGTTGAACCCAATCGCCATCAGCGACGACCGTGACCCGCTGCCGGCCCCGGTATTCACCAGCGACCTTGGTGCTGGCGTCATTCATCCCGTGAACCTCGTCGCAGTCATCCCTCATCCGACCCTCCCCATGGCCCGCATATCGCTCTGTTGCGTGCGCCAAGCGTCGATGATGGCCGTGGCGGCGTCGCGCCGGTCCCTGGCCTTGTAGTAAGCCTCCGCGACCGCCTTGAATTGACCAAGGGCCCGCTCGTATTCCATGGAGCGCAGGGCCTCGTTCTCGCGCTGGGCCACGCTGGTTGCGTTGGATTCCGCCGCCGCTTTGGCGAGGATGACCTTCAGTTGCTTTTCGGTGAACTCGTAGGCGGCGCGGGCGGCTGCATGGTCGCCAGCCTTCAGCACGTCAAAGGCGTGTTGAACGTGACTGTCTGGGATGCGGAACTCAGCCATCACGACCGCCTTATCTGGAGCGAGGGCGCTCCGTTTGACAGCGTGCAGCCGTCCACATCCTCGCCCTTTTCAAGCGCGGCCTTGATCGCTGCCATATCCGCCGCGCGAGTGGTGCGGCAGAGGTGATCCGGCAGCTTGGTTGGGTCGGGATCACCGACGACCGAGGGCGTTCCGTTGCGGATGGATAGGTTGGCCTCGGGCAGGGGCAGGGACCGTATCCCCAGCGCATCCATGAACCGCAGGAGGGCGGTGCGGCCGCTGTTGCGGCGGTCGGTCAGCACCTTGGCGCGCAGGCTGTAGATCGTCGCCAGCGTCTTGTTGGCCTCAGCGTTGGCCTCTTGCTCGGCGATCCACCGAACCACAGCGCGGGCGCACTCCTCAATGTTGCTGGCGCCGGCCAGGGTATCGGTGAAGGCCTGATCATCGTCACCGCACAGCTCGCGGATTTTCGCGGCCAGTGCGCCGATCTCGGCCTGCTCATGGGACAGTTCCGCCAGGACGTGCATCAGGCGGCTTCCTGGCTGGCGGGCTTGAGCCGTGCGGCCTCGGCCTGCATCGCCTCAACGCACTTGGCGTATTCGTGGGGGTCAAGGTCGCGCTTCAAGCCGTCCTTGTTCTTGCCCCAGAACTCCCGCAATTCGTCGGGCGTCTTGCTGGCCTTGAGCAGATCGCAGGCCATAAGGCAGGCGCCGGAAAGGGGCGGGGGAGACGTTTGGACGTTCGCCTGCGTCTTGTCGTAGAGGGCCAGGCCGAAGGGGTTGCCGAAGGTCATCAGCGCCCGCTTCATGGCGTCCGTCTCTGCCTCTTTCAGGGCGCTTTCGTGGGCCTGATCTACGTCCTTATCGATGCCGGAGCCGAAGCCGCAGCCGTCGCGGGCGATGGTTTGTCCCCCGGCGCGCACCGTGATCCGCACCCGGCAGGAGTAGCCGACGCGCATGTTGTCGCCGACCTTGCGCGGTTCCCCCAGCAGGCGAAGGTCCACTGTCTCGCGGTCCCATCCGTCGAAGCCAAAGATGCGGTTGGCCTCGGCGATCGCCATCCAGCCCTCCAAGTAGGACAGGGTGCGGCCGGACTGCGTGCGCTCCTTGACGTTGGCCTTGTTGAGCGGCGCGTCGAGCGCGGCGACCTGATCAGGCGTGAACATCTTCGGGCTCCTTGTGGTATAGTGCGGCTCGCTCTGCCCGCTCGGCTGCGGACGCTTTCAGCGCGGCGTCCAGGTCGCGGACGTAGCGGTCAGCAAGCGGGCCGATGTTGCGGCGGGCTTCGGGCCTGGCCATGTGGTCGCGGATCGTTCTGGCCTGGTCGTCGCCGATGGGCAGGCGGCCAAGGCGGATGCAGCCGTTCAAGAAGGTCGCAACCGGAGCCTCGAAGGCCCCTTCCTCCAGATCAGCAGCCGCAAACTCGTCCCGTGTCTCAGGGTCATAGGCGTGAAGGGTCAGCATCACCCGGCCCTCACGAAGTCAGGGATCGTCAGGTCGGTATCGACGGGGGCGAAGACGGCCGGCACGACGCGGGGCGTGAACAACCGGCGACGGACGACAGAGACAGTCACCTCTTCAAGGCGCAGGCCGTCGTGGAGGGCAGCGTTCTGCACCACCCATCGCCGCGCGATCTTGCGGTCGCCAAAGGTGCGGATAAGGAGGCCGCGACCGTTGATCGCCTGTAGGTCGGTGCCTTCGCGCAGGGCTTGGTGGCTCATGACATCGCTCCGATAATGGCGTGGATATGGATCATCGCTAAGCCTCCCGTTCCAAGGCGCTGTCGGCGGCCATGGCGTCGGACGCGCAGTCGTCGCAGCAGAGCAGGCCAAGCGTCTCGAAAGCCCCTACGTTCGCCCGATCGCAGGGCTCGCCGCATTCGGGGCAAAAGCTCTGGTCGGCGCGCCAGTCGCGGGGCAGGCGGGGCCGGGCCATGCTATCGTCGGGCGCATGGTCTGCTGCGTCGGGGCGGATGAGGCGGGGGGCGTCGGTCATGCTGTTTCCCGTTCGGCTTCGGCTTCGACCGCGTAGATCAGCAGTTCCTCGATGATCCGGTCATTGCCCTCGATGTAGCCTTCGAGCGTCTCGGCTTCGCGCTTGCCGTGGGTGCGCCGCTCAATGGGCTCGCCGTCAATGTGTGTGACGGTGATGCCGTCCACTTCGTCTGGATCGGCAGGGAGCCCGCCGTGGCTGTAGGCAGGAGGCGTCTCGGCCCGGCCCCAGGTCACGGCGAAGGACACGATCGCCTCGCCTTCCCAGGTCGGTTCATCGCCGCCGAGCGAGAGCGAGAGCGTGGTGGTATAGTGGGGGTCGTAATATGCGGTCATCCAATCGCTCCGATAATGGCGTGAACAGCCCCGCCAGCGCACAGCACCGACACCAGACCGGACAGGATCGCGTCTTGCCGATGAGCAAGAACGTGGCCCTCGTAGGACAGGGCAGCGCAGGCAGCAGAGGCCGTGGCGAGGATGAGGGCGATGATCATGACGCGGCCACAGCGGTTTTAGGCGCGGGCTCCCAAGGCGCAGGGATCATCCGGCCGTCGAAAAACTGGATGAACTCGACAATCCGAGCGCGAAGTAGCGGCGGTCCTTCATCGGGCGTGCCAATCCCGAACGCGACGTGCATCGGGCAGTTTTCCCAGGAGTGACAATCCCAGCAGCCAGACGCCTGGATTTCGTCCATCGTTTTGCCGCCAGCCGTCAGCAGCGCCGGGACCACGGCGGACAGGTATTGCGACCACTTGATGCCGTCAGGCATGGTCCAGTCGCCGAGATTTTTGGCGTAGCTCAGGTCGGCGGAGCTCAGGTTGGCGTAGCGCAGGTTGGCGGAGCTCAGGTCGGCGGAGCTCAGGTCGGTTTTCGTCTCGATTGCCCACTTCACTGCGAGGCCAAACCTCACGCCATGGGGCGTGTTGTCGTCGGCCTCAATCGTAGCGGTGAACTGGACTTCGCCGCTGTATCGGTTGTTGACGGGGAACTGGATGCTCACAGGCTCGCTCCATGGTAAGGTTTGGAGATGGTGGAAAGCATCGGCACGGGCCGCGCAGCGAGCGCCGCATCCGTCGCGAACTGGTGGGACAGCAGCAGGGCGGCGGCGTGCGCTTGGGCGATAAGGTCGGCGACACGCTCGATAGCGGCGGCCGTGGCCTCGGCTCCATTGGCGACCCGGAAGGCGACACGGCCCTTAAGGCCGGCCTCCAGGGCGTTGAGGCCTTCGCAGGCCCGCCAGAGAAGGTCGGAGTCGCGTTGAAGGGCGCTCATGCCGCTACCCGCGAGAGAGCGGCGAGGGCTCCAGCCGCGCTGGCCAGGGCATCCCGCGCATCGGCCAAAGCCCAGGCGTCCAGGCCGACCATGTGCGGAGCGGGGCGTTTGCCCTTGCTCAGGTCCACCTCGTAAGCCGCCGTCTGGGCAGCGATCCATTCCGCTCGGGAAAACAGAAACTGCTCACCTTGCGGGCAGGGCATCGCCTGAGCCTCAGCAATCCAGCGATCAACCGCAGCGGCCATCTTGGCGGCGTTGGCGTTCGGGGCGGTTTGGGCGGAAGCGGTCATGGGTGTCTCCGGGTTGGTGGAGACACATTGCAGGAATGCACGACAGCTTGCAAGCGCATAAATGCACGACGTTGCATTTTCTTCGCCCGCCCAGAAAAAAGCCCCGGCGGTTAGGGCGAGGCGTCTAGTGGCGGAACAGGCTCTTGGGCAAACCGGACTGGCTGATCATGGACCGAAGCGTGCCCGGCTTGATCTCGTCCTTCATGTGATGGGCGGCGAAGGTGACGAGCTGGACTTGGCCGCCGACGATACCGCGATAGATCCGATGGCTTCCGTCCACGCTGCGATGGAGTGTGAACCCGTGCGCCTCGATGATCTCAAGGAAGCGGCGGAAGGTGCATCTTAGCCGGGGCACGGAACGTCAAAGCCGGCCCTGTAGGTGTCGTTCTCGCGCTTGAACACGGTGTGGAACAGGTAGGATAGCACTAGGCGCAGGTGAACGAGAGCGGGCGCACGGCGGCGCAGCAGGCGCGAGGCGGTCTCGGGGGCTTCGGCGCCGGCGCACTGGACGTAAGAGGCGATCGCGTCATGCAGCAGGGCTTGGACCTCCTCGAACGAGGAGCCTTGGACAGCCAGGTCGAAGTCAACGCAGATCGCTTCCCAATCTCCGGGGTGGCCGTTCGCAAAGCATTGGACTGGCTTGGACATGCGGGACACCGACTGAACTGCCCTCACTATATGGTCCGCGTTGACAAATCGCAATGAAGGGACAGCGAGTCGTGGCGCCGGTTAGGGCGAGGCTGTGGTGGTGTTGCGGTATTATGTTACCGCGCGGTAATATGATACCGTTCTGGCCGCGACGGGCGAGGATTGGCGATGGACAACGTGCTGCGCTATTTGGTGATGTGTCGCGGGGCGGTAGTCCTAGCGGAAATTGGCTGTCGGCTCCGAGAGGCTCAGGTCCGATACATCTTCAATGATGCTGAAACCATGCCCCCACGCGAGAAAAGCCCTGGTTGGCCGAGAAGTCCTCCCCGACTGCCATTACAATAAGGCCGTCACCGTTCGATCAGGATCACGGTAGGCCGCGATTCCAGCGCCGGCCCGGAGACCGCCGCTTGATAATTGACACTGGCAGCGTGCCTGCATTCGAACGCCCGGTCGGGCTCGGTTTGGCACTGAGCTAAAGCGTTCTGGTAGGCTTGCTTAAGGTGTGCGCGCCATTCGACATCCTCGGCTGAGGCGCACCCTGCGAGGGTAGGGACAAGGACTGCAAGCAGAGCGATACGCATTCGTTCCTCCCTCAAAACGGGTTGTATGACCCGATGACCAGGCCGACGATCTCGACCTCGATTGTCTCTCCGTCGCGGCATCCATCGGTTATGCTGACGGGATCGCTCCACTTCGGATTGGTGGACCGGGGCCAAAGCTGGACCGCGCCTCGGTCAATGCCGATCTGCTTAATGGTGCGCTCACGCAGGCTTCCCCGGCGCCGCTCCACGACCACCCAATCCCCGTCGTTCGCCGCATAGCCCATGTCGATCGCATCGACGACGTGGGCGTACTGGCCCGCCGGGATCTTCAAGTTGATGCTGTCGCCGACGACCAGCTCTAACCATTGCGCCCAGGCCACATAGCGAGGGTCAGGCGCGACCGCGTGGCTGAATTGCGCCAGTGGCTCCTCAAACTCGATCTCTACCCAGTGCCCGGCTTGGGCGCGGTAGCGAACGGGGAGGAAGGCCGGGACGATCTGGCTTTGTCGTGGAGTGGGCGGCAAGATGGGCGGTGGCTCATCGGCGACCGCCGCCAGCTTGGCGAGCGTGCGGGTGGACGGTACGAACTCATAGGCAGGGTCTAGGGCGCGGGTGACCGTGCTAGGCGCGACCCCGGCCTTCTTCGCAAAGCGGCCTGCGGACCAGCCCTGCCGATCCAAGACCCCCTGAATCCAGTCCCTGACCGACTTTTGAGCGCCCCCGTCCATCGGCGCATTGTGCGGCGGGATGGGAAAATGACGGTAGCGCCATTCCTGCACTTGTGCGCCGTGCATTCCTGCACTACCGTCCTGCGTCATGAATGATGATCCCCTTCAACAAATCGAGGCAGACGCGAGTGCGCGAGGGGTGACCCTGGCCGACGTGCTGAAAAAGGCTGAGATCGCTCCATCGACTTTCTGGCGTTGGCGCAAGGGCACGTTCGAGCCCCGCGCCAGCACGATCAGGAAGCTGCGCCAGAGCCTCAACGACCTCGCGGACGCCGCAGCATGAACACCACCCGCCCCAACTGCGAACATCCCAGCGCCTGCTCGGCTAAGGGTTCGGGCCATTGCCGCTCCTGTCATGGTCGCGCCGTGGCAAAGGCCCTGAACGCCGATCCCGCGTTCAAGGCCGCGTCGTCGGCCCGAATGACGGCCCTGCACGCTGATCCTGAGTTTAAGGCCCGGCACGCGGCGTCGTCGGCGGCGCGGATGAAGGCCCTGCACGCCGATCCCGAGTTCAAGGCCCGGAACTCGGCCCGGCTAAAGGCCAGGAACGCTGACCCCGAGGTTAAGGCGGCGGCGGCGGCTCGGATGAAGGCCATGCACGCCGCTCGAAAGGCCTTGTCATGAACGGCCACCAACCCACCTCCCCTGGCACCCCTGACCGTCTGGTAGCCGCTGAGGCGCGGGCGAGAACCCCGACCGGCGCTCAAGGCCGTCGCGTGTCGTGGGTGCGGATATACCTGCTCATCGCCGCCAGCGCGTTCAATGCGGGAATGCTGGCGTGGGTGATTTGGTTTCGGGCGCCATAGCCAATGCGCCTGGGGGATTTGCATTTCAGATCAGAGCGCGTCACCGCCCCCAGGGGGGCGCGTCTCTTGGTGACTCCCCAACCATCCTTATCCTCATGGATCGCCCGTAGCGCGCGGGGCGGACAACTGCGCGCGGAGGAAATGAACTATGGACTCCAGATACTGCGACTCCGATCCGACCGAAACCGAAACCGAACCGCTTGCCGGCTCCACGCTCCGGAGCCTGGCGGACCTGTTTCAGCGACTGACCGAGATGAACATCACCCTGACCAAACTGTCCGACCGACTGTTTGGTCCGCAACCCCCGCAAGCGGTCGGGTCCGGCGAAAACTGCGCAGCCAGCGCCGGCCTCGCTTCCGAAATATCCTCTCAACTCAGAAACCTTACCGCGCAGGCGATTGGGATACAGTTGCTCGCCTCCCGCCTCGAATCCCGCATCTAGCATCACAGGCTCCCCGGTTGATCCGGGCCTGCCTGATGGTGAACGGACGCGCTGTTAATCGACGGCGCGTCCGGTTCCACAACCCTGGTCGAAGCGGCGCCAACCGCTTGCCAGAAATACGCCGTCGCTGCCTTTTCCAACCCGCGACGGGCCGAGCCTTCAAGCAATTCCGCCGCCTCTGCATTTCGAACCGCAGCGGCCAAGTATTCCCGCATCTCCTCCACGTTGTCTGCCGCTCCCTGTGTGCGTCATGACAATGGAGTGCTACGTGGGCGAAATCTCATCCAAATATGTCTCGGAATCATCCGAGCGGCTGACGACAAAGAATGCGTGGGCGATGTATGCGCGCCGCCGCTGGCCCAACAACGGGGTCAAAGGTTCCATGGCCGAATGGTCATTAACTGAGGGCGAGGCCAAGGGCCTAATATACGCCCAGATCAGCCAGCCGACGATAGATAAAATACTAGATCACCCCAACGGCGGCTTTGGCCTTGGACTGTTGATCCTCACCATAAAAACCAAAACACGGCTCGAAAACTACATCGAGCAACAGGCCAGGGAGGCCAACTGTGAAAAGCGAACCTTCGAGGCCGAAGAACATCGTCTGGACGACATGCAGGCTCGCCTTGCTGGCCGCAATCGCCTGGATCGGGACACGGCTGAGTAGGCTCGGGCCTGTCGGTCAGAGGATGCGCGCTTGGGCGCTGGAACGGAAGGCAAGATTATGAGCGACGAAGCCAATATCGACGTGCTGAACAGCGCGGCCGTGGCTCAACTCCGCAGCGTCATTGAACGCATAGAGCGGCTGGAGGAGGACAAGGCGGCCGTGTCGATCGACCTCAGGGAGGTCTATTCGGAGGCCAAGGGCAACGGCTACGACGTGAAGGCCATTCGCCAGATCGTGAAGCTGCGGCGCATCGACAAGGCCAAGCGCCTTGAAATGGAGGCGCTGATCGACCTCTACCTGTCTGCTATCGGCGGGCTCTGATGCTGACCCTGCGCCCGCCGGCGCCCACCATTGAACAACTGAAAGCCAGGGCGGCCTCCGGCTCGTCCGGTGTGGCCAAGCGGGCGCAGGCTCAACTTCGCGAGGCCATGACGCAGCGTCTGTACGCGGAGAGGGGGGGATGAGCGTTGATCGCTACGAATCCGTGCTTGGCCTATCCCCGTGTGAGGCGGCCATTCTCGATGTGCTGCGCCGCGCGGGCTCGTCTTGGGTAAGCCGCGATCGCCTGAACAACCACACCGCCTCGGCAAGCCGCCAGTTTGATCATGCCGCGGATGTTCGACGCCCTGGCGCTGTCTGCGTTCAGATCCACAGTATCCGCAAGAAGCTCGGCGAGGAAGCGATCCTGTCTGCTTGGGGCCGGGGCTATACGCTCGGCGCCCCCGGGGTCCTGGCCTGCCGTCGCGCGCTCAGTGAACAGGTGGCGGCATGAGCCGCTTTCGCACGGAGACCATCGGCGACTGCACGCTGATCCTCGGGGACTGCCGGGAGGTGCTGGAAACGGTCGGGCCTGTGGATGCCGTCGTGACCGATCCGCCTTATGGGATCGGTAAGGACGGTGAGAGGCGGTCAACTGGCAAGCATGGCGGGCGCAAAGCTTATGATTTTCTCGGCTGGGATTCGGCCCGGCCCAGCGCAGACACACTTTGCGCGATAATCGCGGTGGCGCCAATTTGCTGCCTTTGGGGCGGCAACTATTTTGCTGATGTGCTGCCAGCCACAGGCAAGTGGCTTGTCTGGGATAAGGGCCAGCGCATCAACCAGTCGGACGGTGAGCTGGCATGGACGTCGCTTCCCGGCGCCCTGCGCATCTTCACACTTAACCGCGTCGAACTGATGACGGATGGCGCCGAACACCCGACGCAGAAGCCGGTCAAGCTGATGCAGTGGACGTTAGATCAACTCGGCAACCCCGCCTCGATATTGGACCCCTTCATGGGTTCCGGCACCACCGGCGTTGCATGTGCCCTTACCGACCGCGCTTTCATCGGCATTGAGCGCGAGCAGTCCTATTTTGACATCGCCTGTCGCCGCATCGAGGCCGCCTACAAGCAGCCCCGCCTCTTCGCCGAGCCCATCCCCAAGCCCGTGCAGGAGGCGCTACTGTGACCCGAGCCAGCCCAGAACGCGCCCTCCATATTCAGGCCGTGCAGTTCCTGCGCCGCGCCTTGCCGCACGATCTGCCCGTTTGGCATTGCGCGAACGGCGAGCACCGAGACATCAACACGGGCCGCAAGCTCAAGGCGTTCGGCGTGCTGCCCGGCGTTCCCGACCTGTGCTTCCTTCTGCCTACGGGCAAGGCGGGCTTTATCGAACTGAAGGCCGGCAAGGGCAAGCTGACCGACGCTCAACAGGCGTTCGCTACTCAGGCTCAGGACCTCGGCGCATATTGGGCCGAATGCCGCTCCCTAGAGGAGGTTGAGCGCACCCTGATCAACTGGCTGTCGCCCTTCAACGTCAAGCTGAACGCGAGGGTTGCCGCATGATCTATTGGACAGCGGCGCAGCACCGGGCCCTTTTCGACAACTGGCGCGATATGGACGACGAGCACCTTGCGCGGGTTATCTCGCAGATTGGCCCGCCGCGCTCTGCCGACGCTGTTGATCGGATGCGTCTAAGGATGGGCCTGCTCAGGGCGCCCACTCCAGCAACTACACGCACCAAGCCTAAAGCCGCCTTGAAGGTGCGCAGAGACGGCTGGCCAACCACCCTAGGTGACGACGAGCTGCTACACCGCATTGCCGCCGAACTGAAGCATCGGAGGGCGGCATGACCCAGCACCTTCCCGTCCCCCAGGCGGCCGCTCTGTCACTCTGGCGCGGCGAAATATTCACCCCTCTGCCGTTGAGACAGCTCATCGGCCTTTTCAAGGCTGAGGCTGCTGCACGCTACGGCGTGACCGTGGAGGAGATCAACGGCCGGTCTCAGGTTCGCCCGATCGCATGGGCCAGGCAAGAGGCCATGGCCGCGACCTATCACCATACGAGGCTCTCCATGCCGCAGGTCGGACGCATCTTCGGCCGCGACCACACAACCGTGCTGCACGCGATCCAGCGTGTCGCCGAGCGAGCCCAAAAAACCGTTCTAGCAGAGCGAGTGTCGCATGCCGGATTGGCGGGCCTTAAGGCAGAATCGTTCGCATGAGCATCGTCGCGCTTATCCGAGACCTAGTAGCCAAAGGGCTGTCGTGGGAGGACGCGGCGATATTTGCCGAACGGTTCGAGGCGGGCGTTGAGGAAGCCGTGTCGCAGCGGACTAAGCAGAGATCATCGGGGGCCGTGCGCCAAGCCCGCTATCGCGCCCGTCATAACGATAGTGACGTAACGGGTGACGTAACGAGTGACGCGTCACAAACCCTTTCCCAAGGTTCCAAGCAAAAGGTTTCCCCCACACCCCCTTCTAAAACTCAACCTCCTAACCCTATCCTAGAGCCCCCTATAGTCCCCCACGAAAAGCCCAAAAAACCTCGGCTGAAGGGCGACTTCGAAAGCTTCTGGCTGGCCTATCCCCGGAAGGTCGGCAAGGGCGCCGCCAAGCGGGCTTACGACCGGGCCTTGGCGAGGGCTGGCGACGAGCCGGGCCTGACAATTCTCGACGGCCTGCACCGTGTCCGGCCGTTCTGGGCCGATCCTGAGTTCATCCCCCATCCGACGACCTGGCTAGGCCGCGACGGCTGGCTTGACGAGCCCGAGCCTGACGCCTGCGCCACCGGCCCCCCCGCCTTCGACCTGACGAAGTTTGAGGCGGATCGGGCCCGGATGCGGGCGGCGTATGAGGCGGAGGAAGTCGGAGCGTGAGCGAACAGGACCTGGAAAAATGGCGCGGAAAGTCTAAGCCTGGAATGCCGATTTTCGAGGGACCGGCCGAGGTCCGCGAGTCCTTCATTGGATCGCACGGCATCGACTGGACGGCCAGCTACATCGACCCAGCGATCTGGATAGAGCGCACCCGGACCATCGTCACCCGAACCCGCGTGGCCTATCAGCAGATCAACCAAACCGCGTCGAAGAAATGCGCCGCCATGAGCATCCGGCTTTCTCAGCCGCCGCCTGTCGTCAGTTCGGACAAAGCAGCATGAACCCCATCACCCAAAAGGATCTCGCCATGACCGCAGCCCACGACGAACGCCTCCGCTCTCGCGCTCCTGGCGCACCAGCCGCAATGACGGATGAGGTGCGGGAGTTGTCGGTGGATTACACCTGCGGGCTTACCGAATGGGCTCCCGAACTGACGCTGGCCGACGCGCCCGACCTGAAGATGCGAGAGCGTGCCCGATCGGCCGAAGCCCAAGTCGCCACCCTGACCGTGAGGCTAGAGACGGCGATGGAGGCGCTGCGGCCGTTCGCCGATATTTGTGACGCCGAGGTCTATGGCTTCGACGAGCCGCTCTCCAAGCTGGGTGTGCACATCTATTTCCTCCGTGAGGCCCGCGCCGTCGTCCGCGCCGCCCAGCTTACGGACGGCGAGGAATGAGCGACCCCAAAGAAGAAGCAGCCACCGCCGCCTACATGGCGGCCCGAGAGGCTGCCCTCGCTGCCTATGACGTTGCGCTGGTTGCTGCCCGGCACGCATACGACGCCGCCGTCGCCCCCGCCCAACCCCAGGAGCCGACATGACCACATTACGAGTTCTGGCGTCGGCGGCCTTCGTCGTATTCTGCGTTATGGCGGCGGCCTGCTGGATGCTCGGCGCGGGTCCATGGTGGCTACCCTTCGCGGTAACGGGTTTCATTATGGGTGTGATCGGCGGGGCGCTGCTGATTTTGGCTGGCCCGTCCGTTTTCAAGGAATGATGCGCCCATGACCCGCCCCAAGTAAGCGTTGCCTAGCAAGGCGAACAACTACAGACTTTCAACCATGGCAAAACGGGGATTGTTCCATAATGGGTAAGGCAACTAAGACAAAAGGCCCAAGCGACCCAGCAGCCGCAGCCCGCGTTCGCCAAGAGCAGCGCCGCAAGGACTTCATCGCGGTTGGCCTCTCGCGCTCCTCCGCTGATCTGACGGCCAATGATGCTGTCGGTGTTGAGCGGGCCTCTCGCGGAACAACCGACAAGAAGGCTCACACCGACCGCGCCCGCCGCTATGACGTGTTCCAACTACTCTACAGCCGCAAGTCCATCACCCCGGCCCAGCTCGAAGCCGTGCGCCACCTGGAGGAAGACATCGCCACCAGCCTTCACGCGGACGGCTTCCGACCAGCAGCTCGCGTTGACACCAGCGGATCATCGGAGGCCAAGGAGATCCGCGCCATTGAGGCCGGCAATCGAGTGGCTGAAGCCTACGCCGCCCTCACTCCTCGCCAAGCCCAACTGCTCAAGGCTCTTTGCGAGCCCACGACGGACAGCCAGCGGGTCAACTGGCGCCAGGTCGTTATCCGCACGCTAGGCGACCACAGGAAGGCGCAGCAGGCCGATTACGTGATCCTGGCGTGCGAGGCCCTGGCCAACCACTACGCGGCCCCCAGGCGCTCAAAACAAGCCGCTTGACAACCCAATTCGAACGAGCCGCTCTAGCGTCATTGGCGGTTTCCGCGCCCTGATTTGCGCACCGCCGCCCCAATCGCCCCGCCCGCAGACAACATCCAAGCACGCCGCATCCCCCCATGCGAGCGATCAAACCGAGCTGCGTAGGCGGGGTGATACCAAACAGCCCATAGAGGCTTGATGCAGTCCATCTCCATCTCCATCCTGCTCCTGACCCGCAATCGCCCCGAGGGGCTGAAGCGCGTTCTGGACAGCCTGGCACACACGACCGCCCAGCCGGACCTATTGGAAGTGATCGTCTCTGTTGACGAGGACGACCCTGAGACCGAGCGAGCCCTGACCGGCGAAATGCCCTTTCGGGTGATCGGCGTGAAGGCCCCAAGGCCCGACGCTGTGACGGCGATCTACAACGGCCAATATGCAAAGAGCCGCGGCAACATCGTCAGCATCTGCCCGGACGACATCGTGTTTGAGACTGCCGGGTGGGATAACCTGACGCGGCAGACCTTTGAGACGGACCTAATCGGCCCGGCCGGCCTCGGCATAGCCTTTCCCTACGATGAGCAGGTAGGCTTCAACTTCGCCACCGCCCCGCATATGACGCGGCAGACCATCGAGTATCACCGCCAGATCACCGGCTTTTACATGCCGCCCTGGTTTCCGTTCTGGTTCGCAGATACCTGGTGGGACGAGATCGGCCTCTTGATGAGCTGTCACGTCCAGATGGACTGGCGACAGATGACCCCGGACGGCAAGGGCCTGACCCGAGGGCTTCGTGACTTACCGTTTTGGGCCGACGTATTCGACGCCACCCGCGCCATGCGCCTGACCGTGGTTCGCAAGCTAATCGACGCCGCCTATTGGGACCGGCCCGGCCTGCGCTCCACGCTGCAACACACCTTGGAAGACCGGGCGATGCTCTGCCTCGGCCTGACACAGCGATACCGAAACCCCGAGATCGTCGCCACGCTCATGCAGCAGGGCGAAGAAACCGAACCATCCGAGCGATACCTTAGAGCCAAGGCCACGGCCCGGGCTCTGATGGACAAGATAGGCCCCTTCCCAAGGGCCGAATAGACCAGCCCGCTGAACCGCGCTCAGACCCATTCCGACAGGAGAGCGAACCAAAGGCAGGGATGCGCAAGTCAACATCGGTGCGGGCCTCAATCATTGGCCGATGAATCCCAGCAAGTCGGAACCACAACGGCCAGGACGCCCGCAAGGGTCTGGCGAAGGACATCACATGACCATTGGTCGCCCAAGCCTCTATCAGGAGGTGTTCTGTCAACTTGCCTACGACACGCTCGGCAGCGGCTACAGCCTAGCTGTTCTGGCCGGTGAGTGCGGCGTTTGCCTCGACACCGTGAAGGAATGGCAGAAGGTCCACGAAGAGTTTTCCGCCGCCGTAAAAAGGGGCCGGGCCAAGGGCGCGCGGGTTTGGGAAGACCGGCTGATCAAACTGGCGGACAGCAACACCGGCAGCGCGCCGGGGATCATCTTCGGCCTGAAGAACCGCATCCCTGACGAGTGGAGGGACAAGACCGAGCAGGAATTGAGCGGCGCCGTCGCCGTGACGAGCATTGTCAGGCGCATCATTGACCCAGCTAACCCTTGATACGCCTAGGGCGTTCAAGCTTCTACTGGAGCCCGCCCGTTACAAGGGAGCCCATGGAGGCCGCGGCTCCGGCAAGTCACACTTCTTCGCCGAGCTTCTGGTGGAGGACTGTCTCCGACAACCTGGTATGCTGGCCGTCTGCATCCGAGAGGTGCAAAAGACCCTTGCTCAATCCTCAAAGCGATTGATCGAACACAAGATCGAGGCGCTGGGCGTAGGTGCGCAGTTCGGCGTGTTCCATGACCAGATCAAGACCCCCGGCGATGGGCTGATCATCTTTCAGGGGATGCAGGACCATACCGCCGAGAGCATCAAGTCCCTGGAGGGGTTCAAGCGCGCCTGGATCGAGGAAGCGCAAACTCTCTCGCAACGCAGCCTGACCCTGCTGCGCCCTACGATCCGCGCCGAAAGCTCGGAGATTTGGGCAAGCTGGAACCCCAGGCGCAAGACCGACGCCATTGACGATTTTCTGCGCGCCAAAAAGCCTGCCGGCTCAGTCGTCGTGCAAGCCAACTGGCGAGACAACCCGTGGTTTCCAGAGGAGTTGAAGGCCGAGCGCCTGCTGGACCTGGAGCTATACCCCGATCGCTATGAGCACATTTGGGAAGGCGGCTATGCCACGGCGCTTGAGGGCGCCTACTTCGCCAAGCAACTGGCCGAGGCCAAGGCGCAAGGGCGCATCACCGAGGTCGCCGCCGATCCGCTCCTACAGGTGCGCGCCGTCTGCGATATTGGCGGCTCTGGCGGCTCGGCGGACGCCATGGCCATTTGGATCGTCCAGTGGGTCGGCCAGAAGATCCTGGTGCTGGATTACATCGAGGGCGTTGGCCAGGTGCTGGCCTATTACGTCCAAGAGCTACGATCACGCGGCTGGGGCAAGGCCCTGGTCGTCCTGCCCCACGACGGGGTGAACGAGAACAACGTCACCGGCAAACGCTACGAGGACCATTGGCGGGACGCTGAGTTTCAGGTCGAGGTCATCAAGAACCAGGGCAAGGGCGCCGCAATGATGCGGGTCGAGGCCGCGCGCCGGCTGTTCCCGCGCATCTGGTTCAACGAGACCACCACGGAAGGGGGCAGGGATGCCCTCGGCTACTACCACGAACGCAAGGACGAGGCCCGAAACGTGGGTCTGGGGCCGGAACACGACTGGTCTTCGCACGGGGCCGACGCCTTCGGGCTGATGTGCGTCGCCTACGAAGAGCCGCAAGCGAGCATGGCCGCGCCGCGCCGAGGAATAAGGGGGATCGTCTAGATGAAGATGGACGACGAGACCCTCGCAACCATCGTCTCGTCGGAGATCGCCGACAGCGTGAGCTTTATCGACAGCGACATAGGCCCCCAGCGCGCCAAGGCCGTTGACTACTACTTCGGCCGCCCGTTCGGCGATGAGGAGGATGGCCGTTCGCAGGTTGTGTCCCGCGACGTTCACGACACCATTCAAGCCCTGCTGCCGAGTCTGATGCGGATATTCTTCGGCTCGCAGAACGTGGTCGAGTTCGTCCCCGAGGGCCAAGAGGACGTGAAGACCGCCGAGAAGGCGACCGAATACGTGAACTATGTTGTCAGCCAGGACAACGATGGGTTCGAAATCTTCTATGCCGCGATCAAGAACAGCCTTCGCGAGCGGGTCGGCTTTGTCAAATACTGGTGGGACGAAAGCGTTACCGTCTCCACCAAACGATACACAGGCCTGGACGCCGACGCCGCGACCAAACTGCAAGAAGAGTTGGGCGGGGCCGAGAAGGTCGAGATGCTGGAGAGCAGCCAGGACGACGAAGGCCTCTGGTCCGTCAAACTGAAGATCAAGTGCAAGGTCAACCGCGTCCGCATCGACGCCCTGCCGCCTGAAGAGTTCCTGATTAGCCGCGACGGCCGGACTATCGACGCCGCCCGCTTTGTCGCTCACCGTTGCATGAAGACCGTTTCCGATCTGGTGGCGATGGGCCTGGACCGAGAGCTTGTCGAGGAACAATCGCAGGACGGCGACGATCTGGGCAGTGTCGAGGAGCGTCTGGCGCGCAACCCCTATTCCGACGACTGGAGCGCCGGATCGGGCGGGGACAAGTCGCAGCGCCTGGTGCTCTACGTTGAGGCCTATCCGCTGGTGGACTTCGACGGGGACGGGATCGCCGAGCTTCGCAAGGTCTGCACCATCGGCCCCGGCTATACGGTCGTGTCCAATGAGGAGTGGGACGGCCGCCCGTTCGCCGACTTCCAATGCGATCCCGAGCCGCACACCTTCTTTGGCCAGTCCGTTGCCGATAAGACGATGGACATTCAACGCATCAAATCAGCCGTTCTTCGCGGCGGCCTGGACAGCCTGACCAACAGCATCTTCCCCCGCACCGTCGTGATTGAAGGCGACGGCTATATGGAAGACGCGATGAACACCGAGAACGGGGCCGTGCTGCGCTCGCGCAAGGGCATCGGCTATGTGCCCCTGGTGACGCCGTTCGTAGGGCAGCAGGCGTTCCCGTATCTGACCTATATGGACGAGGTGCGTGAGGGCCGGACGGGTATGTCCAAGGTCTCCATGGGACTTGACGCCGAAAGCCTGCAAAACACCACAGCCACAGCGGCGGAGGGGCAGTTCACTCGCTCACAGGACCGCATCGACCTGATAGCCCGTATCATGGCCTCGGGCATGAGGCGTTTGTTCCGGGGCATCCTGCACCTACTGGTGGAGAACCAGACCGAAGGCCGGATGGTCAAGCTATCGTCGGCTTGGGAAGATGTGGACCCCCGCGCATGGCGGGCTGATATGGACGTGATCTGCACCCTTGGCCTTGGCGGCGGCTCGGACGCCGAGAAGCTGCGGCTGATGATGCTGGTCAAGGAATCGCAAGAGCAGATCATGCTTACAGCCGGCGTGGATAACCCGCTGGTGACGCCCAAACAGTATCACAAGACGCTCACCGATATTGTCCAGCTTGGCGGCAACCGCAACCCGGACGCCTACTTCACCGACCCGGATGGCGAAGAGGCGCAGCAGCGCATGGCGGCCAAGGCCCAGCAGCCGCCGCAGGTCGATCCGAAGGTTCTTGAGGTCCAGCAGAAGGGCCAGCTTGCCCAGCAGTCGGCCCAAGCCGGCATGGATCTTGAGAACGCCAAGGCCGGCCACGCCGCAGAACTACAGTCTCAACAGGCCCAGGCGGACAACGAGCTGGCGATGGCCAGGATACAGTCCGAAGGCGAGATGAAACGCTGGCAGATCGAACAGGAAATGGACCTGAAGCGTGAGCAGCTACAGGCTGAACTGACCCTGAAGCGCGAACTTGCCTATGCTGAACTGGACCTGAAGCGTGAGCAGATCGCCATGGGCGCTGCAACCGACATGCACGGTATCGACGTTGACGCTGATGTGGCGTCCAGCGTCCACACGGGCGGGGAGCCGGGCTGATGGGCCTGTTCACCAAGCCCGACCCGATCACCCCCCAGGCCAAGCTCGACAGGGGCTCCAGCGCCGCCCGCATCCTCAGTGAGGAGGCGATCATGGCGGCCCTGGACGAACTGGCCGCTCAGGCGCAGCAGGAGTGGCGTCAGAGCCGTTCCGCCGACGATATGGTCAGGGATGTAGCTTACCGGCAGATCGCCGCCCTGGACGCCCTCAGGGCCCAACTGGAAAGCTGGGCCGGCGAGGCTCAGATGATCCAGGCCAATCTCGACAAAGCCGAGCGCCGCAGCAGAGCGCGCTAGAGCCGCACCCATCCCCGCAAGGGGCCTCCAGCCACCAAGCCCATGGCAGTGGCGCCAACCCAAGAGCCAAACATGACAGATTCCAGCACGGCGCAAGCCACTGGAGACGAGGGCCTGACGATTGCGCAGGCCGCAGAAGCGTTCATGGCGATGGAGCCCGACGAGGGCCAAACCGGAGACGAGACGCAGGGCGATGAGCCCACGGGTGATGAGCCCGAAACCGAGGCCGACGACGAGGATCAATCCTCCGACGAGGCCAACGAGCAGTCCGAAGAGGACGAGGAAGACGCCGACGCCCAAGGGCAACCTCAAAAGCTGACCTTCACCATCGAAGGCAAGCCGGTAGAGGTCACGCTTGAAGAGGCCCAGGCCGGATACCTCCGAACCGCGGACTACACCCGCAAGACGCAGGAAGTGGCTGAACAGCGCAAGTCGCTCGAAGCCGAGAAAACCAGCGCCCTAGCGGAGCGCGAGCAATACAGGGCCGTCCTGGGGTATTGGGAGCAACAGCTCGCCCAGCCCCTCTACGACCCTGCGGAGACCGAACAACTCCGAAGCATCGATCCGGCCGAGTACGCGGCCCGGCTCGCCGAGGAGCAGCAGCGGCAAACCCAACTGTCGGCCAACAAGGCTGAACAGACCCGGATCGCTGCGCAAACGACACAAGAGCAGGCGAAGGCCCATCAACAGGCCATCGAAGAGGCTGAAAAGAACCTCCTAGACGCCGTTCCCGAATGGAAGGCCGACCGCAAGAAGTTCGCGGACGGTCTGAAGGTGATGTTCGACTACGCGGAAACCCACGGGTTTACGCCGGCCGACATCCTGCAAGGCGCCGACCATCGCGCCCTGCTGATCCTCAAGGATGCCGCCGCTCTTCGGGCGCTCCAGTCGAAAAGGCCGGCCGTCGAGCAGAAACTGGCTGCGGTGAAAACCGCCACGCCTGGCGCTGCGAAGACGCTGCCGACCAAGGGCACCGAAATTACTCGCGCGAAGCAACGTCTCGCCAAGACCGGGAACGTCGATGACGCCGCCCGGATCTTCATGCTCCGTGAACCCCCCACCTAAGAAAGGCGGACCAACATGGCCGCTCCCTCCGGCACTTTCACTCTCTACGACGCCAAAGGCATCCGCGAGGACCTCGCAGACCAAATCTATTCGATCAGCCCGACCGAGACCCCGTTCGTCTCCAACATCGGCAAGAGGAAGGTCAAGCAGAGCTTCTACGAATGGCAGACCGATGACCTCGCCGCCGCCGTCACCACCAACGCCAAGGTGGAAGGTGATATCGTCTCCGCGACGACCATCACCCCTACCACCCGCGTCGGCAACTACACCCAGATCATGGACAAGCCGTTCACGATCTCGGGCACCTTGGAAGCCACTGACCGCGCCGGCCGCAAAGCCGAGTGGGCCTATCAGATGGCCAAGAAGGGCAAGGAGCTGAAGCGGGACATGGAAAAGACTTTCCTGTCCACTCAGGTCGCGGTTTCCGGCGGCAACACCACGGCTCGCAAGACCGCGGCGTTCAATAGCTGGCTGAAAACCAACACCAACAACGGCAACGGCACGACCGGGGACTACGCCTATACCGCCACCCCGATCACCGCCCGCACCGCCGCCACGACCGGCACCATCCGCACCTGGACCGAGACCATCTTCAAGGATGTCGTCTCGCAATCCTGGGAAGAAGGCGGTGAGCCGGATATGGTCATGGTGGGCGCCTTCCAAAAGCAGCGCGCTTCCGCGTTCGCCGGCATTGCTGACCAACGCCACGAGGTCGGCAACGGCAAGGCGCGGATCATCGGTTCCGCCGACATCTATGTCTCGGACTTCGGCAACCTGACCTTCGTCCCCAACCGCTTCGTGCCTACGGACCTAGCCTATCACATCGACCGCAACTACGCGTCGGTGGCGACCCTGCGCCCGTTCCACGACGAGAAGCTGGCCAAGACGGCGGATGGCGAGAACTACGTCATCCGTGTTGAAGTCGGTCTCCAGGTGGATAACGAAGCGGCTCACGGTGTGGCCCGCGATCTGAACCTCGCCTAACCGCTCTCTCCCCAGAGCAACTGCCAAAGGGCTGTCCTTAACCGGGCGGCCCTTTGGCCTTTCTGGAGCGCCCATGAAGCGCCATTTCGACTTCGATCCCCTCACCGGGATCACCCAGACGTTCCACATGGACGCCGGGAGCGACACGTTCTGGATCGAAGAGACCCAGGACCTCACGCCCCTGATCGACGCCAACAAGGCGAAGTTCAACGAGTTTTCAGGCCCCCGCGACAAGTGGGGAGACCTCGCGCACGTCGCCAGCATCCCGTTTCTGCTCGCCAACCAGCTCATGCAGGAGGGGAAAATCTGGGATCAGGAATACCTCCGCCGCTGGGTCAATGACTCGGATAACGCCGTCTTTCGCACCCGTCCGGGGAGGATTTGATGACCGTCAAAGTCAAGGTCGGCATCCCGGCCCGCGATACGGTGATGACCGGGTTCGCTCATTCCCTGGCCATGATGACCGCTCGCTCTGCCGTGGCCGGAATCGAGATCGGCCTGACCACATCATCGGGAACCCTGATCGCCGACCAACGCAACAATCTGGCCAAAGCCACCCTGGACGAGGGGCAGGATTGGCTGCTGTTTCTGGACAGCGACATGGTGTTTCCATCCGACGCCCTGCTGCGCTTGCTGGCGCGCAATGCCCCCATCGTGACCTGCAACTATTCCACCCGCCGCGCCCCTGCCGAGCCGGTCGCGTTCAAGCGCATCGGCACGCTGGAAAAGCTCTACACCGAAGAGGACAGCACCGGGGTTGAGGCCTGCGCCGCCAACGGCATGGGCGTGGCGCTGATTCATCGCACCGTGTTTGAGCAGACGCCGAAGCCCTGGTTCAACATCCCCTATATCCCCTCGTCGGATGGAAATTGGGGCGAAGACGTCTGGTTCTGCAACGCAGCCCGCAAGGCCGGCTTCGATGTCCTGGTGGACCACGACCTGTCCAAGCAGGTGCGTCACATCGGAATGCGTGAATACGACTACATGGACACGCTCGCCGTCAAGGAAGAGGTGGTGGCGCTGTGGGAAGCCGAACAGGCCGACCGAGACGCCAAGGCGGCCCTCAAGGTCGCGGCCAAGTAGATGGCCCTCGACACCTTCGCCAACCTGAAGACCGCCCTCGCCACTTGGCTGCGGCGCGATGATCTAACCGCATCCATCCCCGATTTTATCACCCTGGCCGAGGCGCAGATCAACCGCCGGCTGAAGGATGCGAAGGTAACGGCCCGCGCGACGGCTACGATCTCCGATGAATACAGCGCCGTCCCCAGCCGTTTCGGCGGCGTCGTTTCCTTCGACCTGGCCACCAGCCCCAAGACGCCCCTGAGGCAATATTCCCCGCCTGAACTGAACGGGCTGGTGGCGACGATCTACCAAACTACGGGCAAGCCGCTGGCCTTCGCCGTGGTCGGGTCGGAGTTCCGCTTCGCGCCGTCCCCCGGTGAAAGTTACACAGCCGAGCTGACCTATTACCAAGGCGTAGCGGCCCTGTCGGACAGCGCCACGACCAACTGGCTGCTGACCGATCATCCCGACGCCTACCTCTACGGCGCCCTGGTTCAGTCGGCCCCGTTCCTGCGCGCGGACGAGCGCTTAGGCGTCTGGGGAACGCTGTTCACCACAGCCCTGGACGACATCATCACAAACGCCGAGCGGGCCAAGTTCGGCGCCCGGCCACTGGCGCGCTTTCGGTCCTTCGGCTGATGCCCTGGTCCCCCGTCTCCCCAATCGCTGAGACATGGATCTACCTCCCGGCCGTCCGGATCACGACCGAAGCCGACATCACACTGACCACGGAAGACGGCGTCGAGTTGGCGACCGAAACCGACACGCGGGCCGATCCCTGGACGCCCGTCCCCATAACGGAGGCCTGATGCGCCACCTCGCCCGTCTTGCCGTCGCCTGGTTGATCCTGGGGGCTGGCCTCGCCCTGCCTGCCTCTGCGCAGATCCGCATCTCGGAACTGCCCGCCGCTACGGCAGTTGCCGACGCAGACCAGACCATCATCGTCCAGGGCGGGGTGACGAAGCGGGCCACGGCCGCCCTGGTCCGCGACGGCCTGGCCACCGACGCCGAGCTTGCCGCGGTGCAGGCCGCCAACCCTTCGGCAAGCATTGGCCTTTCGGCCGTCAACGGCGTGGCCACGACCTATATGCGGTCCGATGCGGCGCAGGCGCTGTCTCAGGCCATCGTCCCGACCTGGACCGCCACGCACAACTTCTCAACCATCCTGGCGCGAACCGACAACACCTATGACATAGGGGCGTCCGGGGCCACTCGGTTCCGCGACCTGTTCCTGGCCCGCAATGCGTCCATCGGTGGAACGCTCAGTGTAACTGGAGTCGCCACCTTCACGACCGCACCGGTTTTCGGCACCCCCGTCTTGGTCTCTGCCGGCCGATCGACCAAGGCCACCGTCACCATCGCCACGGCGACCTTCACGCCCAACTTCGACACGGCCGCGGACTTCGAGATCAGCCTCACATCGGCCTGCCCTTGCACGCTCGCGAACCCCTCGACCACGCCGGTCGCCGGGCAAAAGGGCGTGATCTATGTGACCCAAGACGCGACCGGATCGCGGACCATCGGGACATACGGCTCGTTTTACAAAATCCCATCCACCGGGATCACCCTCACCACGACCGCCAGCCGAACGGACGTCCTTAGCTATGTGGTGCGGAGCGCCACGCAAATCGTTCTGACCCTGGGGGCTGTAAATGTTCCGCAATAGCCGCACCCTTGCCGCGTTTGCGGCCCTTCTACTCTTCCATATCTGGACCGTTTCCCCGGCCCTAGCGTGCATCCAGGCGACTGGCGGGACCATCACCCAAGTCGGCGCTAAAAAGGTTCATACATTCACGACTAGCGGCACCCTGACCGTTACGGCCATTCCGGCCGGCAGTCCGGTCGACTACCTGACGGTTGCCGGGGGTGGTGGTGGGGGCCGGGGAAACGTGACAAACGCCGGCTCGGGTGGGGGCGGCGGTGGCGGTGTTCTGTTCGGGTCCTCAACCGCGATCACGGCCATAAACTACACCATCACGGTGGGCGCTGGCGGCACGGGATCGACCGCAATCGGCTCGACGGGCGTGTCCGGTAGTAATTCGAGCTTTGGCGCTATTGCCAATGCCACTGGTGGGGGCGGCGGTGGGTCTAACTCTAATCTGAACGGACTGCTCGGCGGCTCTGGCGGCGGTGGCGCGGTCGGCGGCGGCGGGCAAGGCACGGGCGGAACGGGCACTGCCGGGCAAGGATTCCAGGGCGGCTCGGGAACCGCGACCCTAGTTAATGGCGGTGGCGGCGGGGGCGGCTGCTCTGCCGTAGGCACGGGCGGCGGAAGCAGTGTTGGAGGGCCGGGCGGGCCAGGCTGCGCCTACTCCATCACCGGACTGAGTGTGACCTATGCGGGCGGGGGTGGGGGGAGTATGGCGGGCGGCGTCGGCGGAACGGGGGGAGGCGGGAGTCAGCCGGGCGGCGCTGGCACTGCCAATCTGGGCGGTGGCGGTGGCGCTGGCTCATCAACAAACGACGGCGGAACGGGCGGGAGTGGCATCGTCATCATCAGCTATAATTCGTCCTGCGCGGCCGGCTTCTTCATGGGCCCGCTGTCGGATAACGACAACGAATCGCCCCTGCGCGCCGCGGCCTGAGATCGAACTGCCCCTTGAGGGGCGACTAAGCCCCAATCCGAAGGAATCCCCATGTTGAAACTCCTGCGCCCCCTGCTGGCGCTGGTCGTGGCGACGTGCGCCGCGCCGTCCTTTGCCGACACCACACCCTCGACAATCTGACACATCGGAGCCTGTGAATGGCTGACACCATCCTATCGCCCTCTGGTCTCGTCCAGATCGAGGTTGGCGCTTCCGACTCCTCCTGGGGGGAAAAGGAGAGCGCCGACAAGGCGACCATCAACGGCTGGTTCACGACCGGGCCCGCGCTGAAGACGGCCAACGGGGGCTTCGGAGCTGCCCTGACGCCCGTTGTCGGCGATATGCTCTACGCCTCCACCACCAGCGCATTCGCCCGTCTGGCGGCCCCCGCTGTGGGTCAGGTGCTCACCTCGGCCGGCGTGGGCGTGGCGCCCTCCTGGAGTAACGCCCCGGCCGTCACCAACATTGCCGTTGGTCTGCACAATAACCTGACGGCATTATCCGCTTCGGTTAGCGGGGAGGCGACAGCAGCCGGCAAATACGGCGGTCAGTTCATGTCCAGCAATGGCTCGTCTGGGCAGTATGCGGCGATGTTCAGGACCGACCGCATTGATGGCGGCTTCACCCTGTTCAAATACGGCACCACCACTGTTGGCTACCATGTTACCGACAGCACGGGGGTGAGCCTGACCAGCCTTTCAGATGGTCGCCGCAAGACGATCTTGGCCGAATACGACCCCGGCGACATCTTCGACCGCATCGAGCATCGCAACTACGTCTGGGACAACGGCGTCAAAGGCTTCGGCCCAATCGCTCAGAAACTCTATCTGGTCGCCCCCTGGCTTGTGGTGAAGGGCGACGACGATCCAGACAAGCGCCCCGGCGACGAAGGTTTCGAGCCTTGGACGATCAAGCTCAGTCCCGGCGAAAAGATGCTGTTTGCCGAGGTGAAGGCCCTGCGTCGTCGCATGGCGGTGCTCGAAGGCTGATGTCCCTCCTCAGCCTCAAGCTCCCCCCCGGCGTCGTCAATAACGGCGCAGAGAGCGAAAGCGCAGGCCGATACCGCATCACCAACCAGGTCCGCTGGATCGACAGCATTCTGCGCCCTTGGGGCGGCTCTCGCGCGCGATCCAGCGCGGCGGCTGTCACAGGCAAGGCCCGCGCGGTCCTGCCTTGGCGCGACAATTCGGGCGACCGCTGGATCGCCATTGGCACGAATAGCAAGCTCTACGCCCAAAAGCAGGACGGCACGAATTACGACATCACCCCGTCAGGCTTCACGGCTGGGTTGGCCGATGCAGCATATAATACGGGTTATGGCGGCGGCCTCTACGGCGCCGGGACCTATGGCACGCCGCGTGCATCGACCGGCTCTGTCACCTCGGCCGGGCTCTGGACCCTCGACGTTTTCGGCCAAAACCTCATTGGCTGCATGGGCGACAGCGACGGCAAAATCTACCAATGGGCCTTGGCGACAGGAACCCCCGCCGCTGTCGTCACCAACGCCCCTACCGGCTGCGCAAGTTGCTTTACATCCCCAGAAGGCCACCTGGTCGCGCTGAAAAACCGCACCGTTCTGTGGTCGGATCAGGAGGCCGCGACGACCTGGACGGCGACGGCCACCAACCAGGCCGGCGACCAGAACCTGCAAACCACGGGCAGCTTGATCTGCGGCCGGGGAATGAAGGGCCAGAGCCTGGTTCTGACCTCCACTGACGCGTGGTCTATGGTCTATAGGGGACAGCCCTATATCTACGGCTTCACCCGCGTAGGGCAGGGCTGCGGGGCAATCTCCAAGGGCGCCCTGGTCGTCACCGATACGCTTGCCGCGTGGATGGGTGCGGAGGGCTTCTTCGGCTTCGACGGCTTCGTATCGCCGATCCCGTGCGATGTCACCGACTACGTTTTCAAGGACATCAACCGCGCTCAGGTGTCCAAGGTCGTCGGCATCCACTACGCCGCCGCCGCCGAGGTCCGCTGGCACTATCCCTCCGGGGCGTCTGTTGAGGTGGATCGCTACGTCGCCTTCAACTACCGCGACAATCACTGGAGCGTCGGCACAATCGACCGCATCGGCGGCTGCGATAAAGGCCCCTACGACTATCCGATGATGACTTCTGCGGACGGCTACCTCTACGAGCATGAGGTGGGGCTCAATAGCACCTGGTATGCGGAAACCGGCCCCTTCCGCCTCGGCCGGGGCGACCGGATGCTCCAGGTCAACCGCATTGTTCCCGATGAGGGCACGCAAGGCGACGTGACGGTGACGATCTACACCAAAACATGGCCCAACGGATCTGAGACGACGCGAGGCCCCTACACCATGGCCGATCCGACAGACGCCCTATTCCAGGCGGCTCAGATGCGCATTCGCTACACCGGCAACACCCTGGCTGACGCTCGCATTGGAGAGTTCCGCATGGATGTGGTTCCGGGCGATTATCTGGTGATCTGATGCCGCTTCCGACGCCCCCCCAAGCCTATAACCTGCACGATCAACAGGAGCTGCGGACCCTCATTGAGCGGGCCCTTGCCGATCGCCTGCGGACAGATCAGGACATCATCCTGCCCTACGCCATCCGGCTGGTGCTGACCTCGCCCAGCGGATCGCTTTGGGCCTTGTCGGTTGATAATGCCGGCGCCCTTTCAGCCGTGGCCTATCCATGACCGTTCACACCGACCAACTGGACGCGGCGGGCCTGGTCTGGCGCCTGGACGGGGATGTGTGCGTCATCACCCTGCCTGACGACGGCTCTGGCGTGGTTGAGGTCAGCGTCTGCACAGAGGGCGGCGAATTGGCCTTCCACCCGGCCCGATCGTCGCTGCAACGCGCTGTCCTGGCCCTGCTGCCGTGAACGATTGGGAGCGTTGCCGGGGATGGATCGAAGCCGCCCTGACAACCTGCCACACCCACAACATTGACGACGTTCAAACCGGCATATCGACCGGGCATTTCCAGTTCTGGCCCGGCGAGCGGTGCGCGGCTGTGACTGAGGTCAACGACTATCCCCGAGTCCGAATGCTGCATTTCTGGCTGCTCGGCGGCGACCTCAAGGAACTGCTGACCATGCGCCCGATGATCGAGGATTGGGGGCGCCGGGTGGGATGCAAGGCTGTAACCGGCGAGGGCAGGGATGCTTGGGGCCGGGTGCTGATCAAACACGGATACCGGCGAGGGCCGTCTGAGTTCGCAAAGGACCTTACCTAATGGGCGGCAAGAACAAGCAAACGCAGACCACGGTCGTTGACCCCAAGGTCCAGGGCCTTCAGATGGACAACTACGCTGGCGCCCGCGCCAAGATCGACACGCCGACGACCTCATATGGCGGCCTCCTATCCGCTGGCGGCAATTCCAGCCTGATGGACGCCACAGGGGCAGCGCGGGGCCTTCTGGACTTCAACGCGCCTCAGATCAGCGCATCGACGTATGATCCGACGCAAATCAACCGTTCCAGCGTGCGCGACCTGACCACGGGGCCAGCCTCAGCGGAGGCGATCCGGGGCTACTACGACCCGTTCCAACAAGACGTTATCACCAATTTCCAGGCCGACAACGAGCGTCAGCGGCAAATGGCGATTGACGCCGGCCAGGCCCGAGCCACGGCGGCCGGCTCGTTCGGTGGCACGCGCCATGGCGTAGACGACGCCCTGACCAACGAGGCGGCGTTTCGCAGCGGTAACAGCTTCACCGCCGGGCTGCGCTCGACGGGCTTCCAAACGGCGCTACAGGCGGCGCAGGCAGACCAGGCGCGCAGGCTCCAGGCCGACCAGGCGAACCAGGGCATCGACTACGGCGTGGCGGGCCAGAACGCGGGCTTCCTCAACTCGGCCGGGCAGTTCAACGCTGGTCAGCGTCAGGGCGCGGACATGGCCAACCAGGGCGCCAGCATCAGCAGCGCGGGTGTTCGAACCGGCGCGGCGGGCTTGCTCGGAAACTTCGGCCAGCAACAGCAGCAGCAAGAGCAGCAGGCCCTTGACGCCGCCTATAACGAGTGGCTGCGGCAACAGCAGGACCCGTTCGTCAAGCAAGGCCTGCTCAACCAATCGCTCGGCGCGATCTCTGTTCCGCAGACCACGACCACGACCTCGCCCAAGGGCGGGCTGTTCAACAGCGGGGTCAAGGTCGGCTGGAGCTACAAGGACGGCCTGTCGGTGGGGAGCGCATAATGGGATTGTTCGGAGGCATGAAGGGCGCGGTCGGCACGCCCGGTTCCGGCGGCTTGCTGACCCGCTTCCTTGCCGGGCAGAGCGGCGTGGATGCTTCGGAGAGGGCGGCCCTGCTTCAAAAGCAGCGCAGCTTGCTGGGGGCCATGCCCTTGTCCAATGACTACGCCCCGGCGCCGTTCGCGGCCCCCAACGGCGAGGCCGATCCCTTGGCCAATGTCCCCATGGCTACGCGGCAACAGGCCTGGCTTCGGGACCTGGCGGCGGCTGGAGGCGATGTTCCATTGAGCGCGCTTATGCCCAAGCCGGCCGAGCGCCAGATATACAACACCCGTCGCGGCTTGGTCGGCGTTGGCCCTGAGATGGACGCCACGCCCGAGATGATCATGGAGATTCCCGAGGATGGGCCTGCGGCGCCGACTGGGACGATGTGGAAAGACCCCGCCAATCCCGCCCTCGGCGTGTTGCCTCTGCCCGGCTATCTGGACGCCATAGGCGGCCTTGCCGATACGCGCGCGGCGGCTACGGCCAAGTACCGCAGGCCGCTGGCTGGGCGCGGCGGCGGCGGACGTGGCGGTGGTGGCCCCCGAGGGCCCGCTGCTCCGGCTGGCAACCCGGCGCTTGCTGGAATGGAAGCCGCTCTCCGTGCCAGAGGGTTGATTAAATGACCGACTACAACAGCATGAGCGACGACCAACTTTTGGCGCTCTATCAGCAGGAAAAGGCGAAGGCCGCGCCCACGACTGACGCGGGCGGTATGGAAATGCTCGGCGACGGCTACCGTCGCAACACCATAGGCCAGACCTTCCGGGCGGGTCCGCGCGGCGGCTTCCAACAGGTCGGCGGCCCGACGATGACGATGGCCAACGATGCGAGGGGGCAGGCCCAAGGGCTGAACACGGCCCTGGCCGGCATCGACCGCGTTGACCGCCAGTTGAAGAACACCAAGGATATTGGCCCGCTCGGGTTCCTGACGAACTCGTCGGACATCAGCGTTCTGACCCAGAGCGTGAAGGATCTGCAACTTCGCCTGAAGGAGCAGCCCTACAATCTAGGGGTTCTGAACGGCCCTGATCTGGACCTTTTGGAATCCATCGTCGCGGACCCCAGTCAACTGAAGTCGGCGGTGTTCCGCCAGTCCATCGGACCTCGCCTCGCCAACCTGTCGTCCATCATTGGCGATCAGTATCGGTCGGGCGCGGATAGCTTCAAGGGCATCGGCGGCCGAACGGAAGTGCTGCCGCCGCTCTATCGCTCGCCTACGTCCAAGTTCACCCCGGAGGAGTTTGGGCGTGATGGCCGGGTGACACCAGAGGCTATGGCCCGCAAACCAGGCGCAGCCCCGTCCAGGCCGGTGTCGCCCGCCCTGGCCAGTCGCACACCCGCCGCCCGCGATGCTTACAAAGCCCGCGTTCTGGCTGGCACGATCGACCCTAAGGCCCCCATGGGTTCCAAGGCGCATCCCTACATCGCACGAGATGCGGCACAGGCTGACCAGCTACCGAAGGGCACACACGTCATGATGCCTGACGGCGCTATCGGGATTGTTGAATAATGCCCGTCCGCATCATTGAGCCCGCCGCAACGGCTGAACCCACAAGGGTCGGGCGCGTGCGGATTATCGAGCCGGCGCCACAAGCCGCCAAGCCCGGCGTTTTCGAGCAGGTGGGCGGCCTGATGGCCAACGTGAACGCGTCCATTCCCTTTGGCGACGAGATCGTGGCCGGACTGAACACAGCCGGCGGCGTAGTCTCAGCAGCGGCCCGCGGCCAGCCCGTTTCGCTAGGCCGCATTCAGGATCGTTTCAAGTCGGAGATGGGCACACAGCGGGGCCTGGAGAGCGGCTTTGCCGCTGCGCATCCCGTTGCGGCAAATCTGGGCAAGGGAACCGGCATGGCCGCTACCCTGGCGCTACCTGGCGCTAAGGCGCTCCAGGGTAGCCGGCTAGGCAATGTCGCACGGGGCGCGATTACGGCCTCCACCACGGCCGCCGCTTATAGCCTCGCCGACAGGGGCACGGGCCAGGAGCGCATTCAGCGGGCCACGGCGGCGGCGTATAACCCCTTTGTCTTGGCGCTCGGCGGCGGAGCCGGCGCTTTGGTGGGGCGCAGTGCGGCCAAGCCGCAAGCGGCGGCGGTCCCCAGTGTCGACGCGCTCCGGGCCGCGAAGTCTGCCGCCTATGACGCCGCTGATAAGGCCGGGGTCCGCTACACTCCCGCGGCCTTCGACGGGTTTGTTACTGGCCTGACTAAAGAGGCCAGGGCCGCCAACCTTAACCCGACGCGCCATCCTCACGCGGCATCCATGCTCGATGATATTCAGGCGATGCAGGGCCAATCGCCGTCCCTCACCGAACTGGACCAGCTTCGCCAAGTCGTTCAGCGCGATGTTGTCGGTAAGAGCGACCGAGCTGAAAAGATGTTCGGTCGCAAGATGATCGACCACATCGACAACCTGATTGAGACGGCCGGCCCTGGCGGGGTCGTGGCCGGAAACGCCGACGAAGGCGCAAAGGCCATCGCCCTGGCTCGCGAACTGAACGGCGCCTACCGCAAGGTCGAGGCCGTCAGCAATGCGGTTGAGAGCGCGACCCGGCGCGCCAAGGCCACTGGGTCTGGCGGAAACATCGACAATGCTATTCGGACGAAGCTGATAACGGTTCTGGAAAAGACGCCGAACCTGTCGGGAGCAGAGCGGGCGGCGCTACAGCGCGCTATTGATGGCGGCAATGTCCAAAATGCATTGCGCCTGTTGGGCAAACTCTCGCCCCAAGGCAACGGCCTCATGCTGGCCCTAAACTTGGGCGGCGCGGCGCTCGGCGGTATGGCTGGGGCTGGTCCTGCTGGCTTGGTTCCAGCCATTGTAGGGGCCGCGTCGAAAACAGCCGCCGACCAGATGACGCGACAGAACGTGCAGAGGATAACGAGGCTAATGGCGACTCCGGCCATCCCCGCGGCGGCCCCTACCTTTGCTCGTCCAGGCCTTTTGCCCCAGCCCGTCGAGGACCGAGCCGCGCGAGCAGCCGGACTGTTCGGCTACTCAGGCGGACAGCGTGCTTCCAACCGATAACGAGTAGATAGACGATCATGAAGGGGAAGGCGGCGACGATGCTGCTGTTCTCAAATATCGCGTCGCCCGTTTCCCATCGGATCGGTTTTTCTGGCGCCAGCGGCCGATAGAGTTTCGGCTTGTAGGGCTTTGGCTCACTCATCGCCCCGCCCATCTCAGCGTCAGTTACCCTTGGCATTAGGAGACCATAGCGATGTTGGACCCTCTCGTCACGGACGGCGCGCTATTCAACTGGGGTGATCCTGTCCCGAGCCTTTGTGAACAAGGGGGATTAGGCCCTCGCCTAGAAGCTTTTGAAGGCCGTCGAGCATCCCCGCTGCGTCCATCGTGGAAACCGGGATGGAGATGGTCACTGTCTCTGGCCCGGCCAGGCCTTCTCGTGTGGTCTGAAACCGTAGGCGAATAAAGCCTGGCTCCTCAGTCCCCCGAAAGCCGAGGAACTTCATGATGGGCAGGCCGAAACGGCCGGGCCCCAACAGTAGCGGCTTGATCTCGTCGTCCATCGTCGCCCCCGCGCTCTGCCCGCAACCTGCCCTCAATCCATAGCGGCGCCTAGCCCGCCCGGAAGGACCACCCTCATGCGTAACCCCGGGGGCCTAGCCCCATGAACCTGGACCCATCACTGATGACGGCGATCATCGGCAATTTGCTGGTGGTCGGCGTGGCCTGGGGTGCGCTGCACCAGCGGGTGAGGTCGCTGGAAGGCGAAATGGCCGGCCTGAAGGACCTTGATAGCCGCATGGCCCGCGTGGAGACCCGCATAGATGGGCTCTACGAGCAAATGAAGGAGCTGAACGCCTCGATCCGGTGGATGCGCCCGCCCGCCGAGACTTACAGGCCGCCAGGGCGCCGCGTCACGGAAAAGGATGACGGACGATGACCGACACACAGCCCGTCCAGGGCGACACCCCGATCGCGCCAAAGGGCTTTCCGCCGCCGTCGAGGGCGGACCAGGTGAAGAGCTTTATCGGCGATCTTGCCCGGCCCTTCGCGATCTACGTTACGTCCGGCGCCGCCGCGCTCGCAACCGGGACCATCGCCTTCAAAAACGATGATGGCTTCAGCGCCGCCGCAATCTTTATCGGCGCGGTCTATGCCGGCGTCGGCGCGCTTTATGGCGCAAAAGCCTGGGAAGTAGCCAAGGGCAAAACCGCTGATGCGGAGGTCGCCAAGGCCCAGGCCAGCGCGGGGACGACGTGAAGGCAGGCGCCAGCCTTTCGGTAGGGACAGACTGAGGTGGCCGCGGGGGAAGGCTTCGTTGTCGATCCCCAGCTCAAGACATGGGCCGAAAACCGCCAGCGGGAATACATCGACGCCATCAACGAGTATGGCAGCATCAGCGCCGCGGCCCGAGCGATGGGCCTGCATACCGCGAACGTCAGCCGGTCAATCCATGGGCTGAAGGCGAGGGCGGCGGCGGCGGGCTATTCCCCCGAACACGATATGACCCGCACTGTTCCCGAGGGCTTCACGGTCCGCGGCGTCTCAACCTACTACGACCGAGACGGGAAGGCGGCGGGTCAGTGGGTCAAGTCCAGCGCGGACGCCGAGGCGCGCGAGCGGCTGATGCTGGCCCGGATCGAAGGGTTCAAGGACGAACTGCCCACGGCGCGGGCTATCGAAGCGCCCACCTTCGCCGACGACGATCTGCTGACCATCTACCCCCAAGGCGACCCGCACGCAGGCCTTGCGTCGTGGAAGGACGAAACCGGCGCCCACTTCGACCTAGTTGAGTTTGAGCGCATCAACCGGGCGGCGATCGACAGGCTTGTGGCCTCAGCCCCCCCATCCGCAACAGCCCTGTTCAACGACAAGGGCGACAGCACGCACGCCGACGACAATTCGAACCGGACCCGCAAGTCTGGGCACGAGCTCGACGTGATCGGCCGGCACTCCGAAGTGGTCCGCGTCGTGATCCGCCTCAAACGCTATCAGGTCGCCCGGCTGCTGGAGAAGCACCGCAAGGTCATCATCCGCATAGACCCCGGCAACCACGACAGCCAGACGGCCCTGTTCCTAGCCCTCATCCAAGAGGCGCACTATCAGAACGAGCCTCGCGTCGAGGTCATCACCAGCCCGAACCCGTATTGGTATATGGGCTTCGGCGCGAACCTCATCGGCACCTGTCACGGCGACGGGGCCAAGGGCAAGGACCTGCCCCTTCTAATGGCCGTGGATGCGCCGCAGCTCTGGGCGGCTTCCGAGTCCGGCGAGCGCCTGTTCATCGCGGGCCACGTCCACCACAAAGACCAGAAGGACTATCCCGGCGTCACTGTCGAATACGTCCGCACCCTGGCCGCCCCGGACTACTACAGCCACCACGCCGGCTACCGCTCCAAGAGGAGCATGGACGCCATAACCCTGCACAAGGCCGACGGCATCGTTGAGCGCCAGACCTGTTCATTGGGCCGGATCAACCGCCTGCAAGCCGCAGTTGCCGATGTGATGGGCGCCTGACGTGGCCGACCTGGATCAAATGTTCGGCCGGGTGTTCGCCACTCCGGAGGCCAAGGATCTGATCGCTGAGCTTGTCCGAGCCGGTCGCCGCACCATCCCCCTGCGGGAGATCGAATCCCGCGTCACCCGGATGCGCGCCCGCTGGGGCGACAAGTCCGGGCTCTGATGTGGAATGGCTCGCCCTCGCTCTGTGGACCTGGCTCGTCTGGTGCGCCGGCTGCGCCTGGGGCCGCTTCAAGACCATGACCCGCGGCTAGGCCGCACGCCGCAGGAGGAGCCTTCCATGGCCCGCGCAATCGACCTTATCGTGATCCACTGCGCCGCGACTCCCGAGGGGCGGAACGTCAGCCTCGCCGACATTACCGCGATGCACAAGGCGCGGGGGTTCAATACGGTCGGCTACCACTACGTCATCCTGCTGGACGGCACGGTGGAAAAGGGGCGGCCGGAAGCGACGGTCGGCGCCCATGTGCAGGGCCATAACAGCCGCTCCATCGGCGTCTGCTACATCGGCGGCGTGGCCAAGGACGCCAAGACGCCCAAGGACACCCGCACGGACGCACAGAAAGCCTCGCTGGCTTTGCTTATCGCCGACCTGCGCCGCCGCTACCCCAAGGCCCGTGTCTGCGGCCACAGGGACCTGTCGCCAGACCTGAACAAGGACGGCAAGATCGAGCCGCGAGAGTGGATGAAGGCCTGTCCGTCCTTCGATGTTGCATCTTGGCTGGCGGCCCAACCATGACCCCGCCCGAGCCCAGCATCGTCATCAACCTCTGGCTTCCTTCCGGCCTGTGGATGGTGCTGTCCGTTGCCTGGGGCGCCGTCCTGGCGACGGGAGTGGCTGCGGTGCGCAGATGGATGCGGAGACGATGATCGCCCTCATGCTCTCCCCTATCGGCCGCACAATCGGCGTCCTTGCGGCCCTGGTAGCCGCCACAGTGGCCTTTGGCTGGTGGAGCTATCACCGGGGCCAGAACGCCGAGAAAGGCCGCTCAGCGGCTGCTGAGGGGCGCGCAGCGGTATCCGCAGGCCAGGCCGCCGCATCTGGTGACGCCGCCAAGATCACGGACGCCGCTGTAACCCGCGACCGCATCATCGAGAGAACCCATGAGATCAACCGCCAGACCATCATCACCGCGCCGGGGGCTGATGCGCCTCTTGATCGTGAGCTGCTGCGCCGGGCTCGTGTCGGGCTGTGCGGGCACGCTGCCTATGCCGGCGATCCTGGCTGCGCTGAGTTGCGGGCCGCTGATCGGGCAGTCCTACCGCCTGCCGGTTCCGCCGGTCGCCCTCCTAGCCCATGATGCGACCGCTGGCGCCGCTCTGGTCGCCCTGGACGGTCAGACCGCCGCTCTCGGGATGGCCAACGCGAGGACCGGGGACGTTATCCAGATTGCCGAATCCTGCGATCGCCGCTCGGCCGAGGTCGTGCAGGCGCTGAAGCCTCGGCCGTGGTGGAAGTTCTAGTTCAGGCATCCTTTTCGTCGTCGTCCAGCCGGCTCGCCGCACACGCGCCCGCCTCTGCGAGGACGAACGTCCCGCGCCAGCGGCGCAGATCGGCGGCCTCTTTGATGGGCGTGATTGCCCTAACATCGACCCTGACCGGTAGTAGCCGCTCGCCGTCATAGTGCGCGGTGCCTTCGATGCGAACGCGA
>Ga0335397_10000827_pt1 | contig 41527 bp, 36 predicted proteins | sample MAT04_FD_205740 | JGI IMG/M metagenome (GOLD analysis project Ga0335397, IMG submission 205740) | Freshwater microbial communities from Lake Fryxell liftoff mats and glacier meltwater in Antarctica - MAT-04 (spades assembly) (version 2) ... | reverse complement strand
TTATACCGTTGAGGAGAAAAAATTGAAAATGACTATTTTCAACACCCCCATTGTCAGTTCATTTCTGCGTTTTTTGAGCAACTCGATCATGCGTCTGGCAGGATGGCGCGTAGACGGAGGCTTGCCCAATATCCCAAAGTACATCATCATCGCCGTACCGCATACCTCGAACTGGGATTTTTTGATGTTCCTCGGCGTAATCTTTCGCTTGAAGGTGAATATCCGCTTCATGGGCAAGGCGGAGTTGTTCCGCAGCCCGTTTGGCTGGTTTTTCTATTATTGCGGCGGCATCCCCGTGGACCGTTCCAAGTCTCAGGGGTTGGTGGAACAAATGATGAATGCCTGCAATCAGTCTGAAAAATTTATCCTAATTATCGCTCCCGAAGGCACGCGGCATGGGGTCAAGGAATGGAAGCGCGGTTTTTATCACATCGCCAAAGGCGCGGGGATTCCGATCGTGATGGCAAAGGTGGACGGTAAAAAGAAAACCATGCGCGTGGGAGAAATATTCCATCCCACCGAAGATGCGGAGGCGGATATGAAGGCGATTCAGAATTCTTTCAAGGGGATGGTGGGGCTTAATCCACCGAAGAAATATATTCCGCTGGAAGATTGACATCACCACCCGCGCGGACTGAGGCGCGCCAGCGGCGGTCGAGTCCGCTAATTCCATCACATCCAAAACGGGGTAAAATCTAATCTATGACCGAACCCATCCGCTGGACAGTTCAAGACAGATATGGCAACAGCATTTATCTGACCCAGGAGCGATGGGAACACATAATTGAGTCGATCAACCATCCTGAAATGGAAGATTACGAAGAAGAATTGAAAGAGACTGTTCAAACAGGTACTCGCAAACAAGATTCGCTCAATTCGCAAAAATACAGATACTCCAAAGAATTTGACAATCTGCCAGCAGACAATACACACATCGTTGCCATTGTGCTGTTCAGGCTTCAAGAAAGCGGAATTGGCGAAATCGAATCGAACAATTTTATTGTCACTGCTTACCAAAAAGAAATAGGGTAATAAAATGACTCAACCAACCACAAATTACGACGAAACCAGCGACACCTTATATATGTCTTTCATTCCTGATGCAAAAGCGACGGGGATCGAACTAAACGACCATATCCTCTTGCGAATTGACAAAGAAAATCGCAAAGCAATTGGCATTACATTCCTAAACTATTCCATCCTCATTCAAAAAGCGGACTTTGGCCCCCGCAGTTTTCCATTGACTGGTCTTACAAAATTATCTGACGAAACCCGCGAAATCGTCATGGGGATATTGGAAAACTCGCCTGTGAAAGAGATATTATCTCTTTCAACTTATACGCCTTCATTTTCGGAAACGATTCCTATTACATTGCTTCATCTGCCACAACCAGCATAACCCTCACCCGCGCGAACTGAGGTACGCCAGCGGCGGTTAATTTACTTGCAACAAAAAATTCTCACCTTCCAGCACTCCTTCCAGAATCACCTTCACCGACTCTGAATTCAGCAACTCCTTCAACTCAAACGACTTCAACTTCGTTTGAGTCGTGCGGACAGATGGTTCAAGAAATTCCCCGAATGGCAGAGACGTTCTGAACAATTGGTAATACAAGAACCTGCGCGCGTTACGTTTGAACTCAAGCGGGACATCGATCACATCTGTCGCTAAAAATTCTTTCATCTTTTTTCTTACATCTTCAATTGTCTGCGGGAAGAACACTGTGGGGTATTGCGTGAACCTTGCCTTGCCTGCGCACAATACCGCCGCGCCCATGATCGCAGCTTCCAAACCAATGGTCGAGTTGTAGACCATCACAAACTTTGATTTCAGTATCAACTCATACGAACTGAGCGTTTCTTTTGGCCTGACGAAAACGACATTCGGTTCTTTGTCCACGCTGCGGCTTGTTACCCAACCCTCAACAGTTTCGCGGCTTGATTTTCTCAAACGCGATTCGTCGGGGTGGGCGCGGATCACGAACAAGGTTTCAGGGTGGGCGCGAATTTCCTCCAAAACCAAATCAAGCCAGTCGAACATGTCTTCAAAAACGGTATTGGCGTGCGGCTGGCTGGTATCGAAGATGACGTTGGTAAAGATGGGGATAATCTGTTTGAAGCCCGATGCCTTTTTCAAGAATGACTCGTCGAGTCCTTTCATATCTGCCCAAAACTTGATGCCCGCCATCGTGAAGTCACCTTGAAAACGTTTGGCGAGATACGCATCCAGTTTGGCATTTTGCTCGTCGCTCATTTCAAAATCAGCGGGGATGTGAATTGGGTACGCCGTCGCTTCGCCTTCGGTGAAGTACGCCGTTGCTGGTTGCAGTCCCACCTCGTGGGTGATGACTCGCAGTCCACGCTTATGAGCCATGTAGCGCGCAGTCGCTTCGGGGAAGAACTGCCCATTGAAAACCAGAACAGCCCGAGGTTGAGTCTGTTCGAGCAGTGCGTTAAATTTCTGTGCCACATTCCATGCCGACAAAATATATTCCCGCAGAAGGTAACGTGTGTTTTCATCATCATTCAGATGATGGATACGCAGAACCCATCTCAGCCCAGGCAGGCACAACGCGCCGAGGGGAAGATCGTGAAAAGTAAAAAGCGATAAGTGATCGATACTCAAATCACGAATGGCGTTTTCAAGCTCAAGGCTGCGCTGAAAATCAAACCAATTGACCTTCGACTTTTGACCCTTCGATACGCTCAGGGTAGCGCCTTTGACATTAACACCCGAATACAATGTCTTCGACTGCATCACACACGACTTGCACGGCATCTCTTTGTGCGGGTCATCGCGATTCGTTCCCAGCACGCATTTGCTCAAGCCGGAATTACACGCGAAATATACAACGGGGATGCCCTGTAAGCGGAACGCCCACGAAGCCAGCAGATGAAATCCGCTGTTCCATGAGAGGTCGTCAATGCCCGTAGACGCTTTGAAGAAGACAACGGGTGCGCCCGATGGAGGCGGTTCTTGACGTGCAACACGCTGCGCCATCGACGCGACTTTTAAATTATTGAGTCTGCGGACAAGTCCGCGTTTGATGTGTTGGATGAAAAAATCTTTTATCATAATTTTATGGGGCAAGGGTATACATTACCAATCGTTATTTTTTTCGTATCCCAATCTTACCAATAAATCCCCTGCTACGTCTTTGAACAATTTCTTATGTTCTTCGGTGAAATGCTGTGTCCATCCACCTGTCTTGCCCGAGCGGAAGGTATGACTCTTCTTCGGCTGAATGGCCTCCACTAAAATGGATAATGCCTTCTCGCGCGGAGTGGGAATCTTATAGCCTGCCTTTTCCACTTCGTCGAGCATCGCGTTCAATGTGACATCGCGGTTGTTGATCAAATCTTCAAAACGGATGCACATGACGTTTTTTTGTTCGAGCCATTGAAACACGCCTTCGTATCTTTGCTTCACGCTGACCATTTTCAATCCGTCACGGTCAATGCCTGTGATGGCCACATTCAACCGCGCGCCGAAATCAGGCAGAGAGTTGTAGTAGTCGTGCATCCCATGTTCTTCGTGCATGTCAGTCGCGAAGAAGACCTGTGAGACGAGCATATCTCGCGGGTCGCGATAAATGAAATAGTTGACGCGCCCTGCCTCAGTTAAGAAAGATGCGTTTTCTTTTGTCGCTTCCAAATATCCCCAGCCGATCACGCCTTGCGGCACTGACCGCAAGGCTGCCAGAATATCGTCCGTGGTCTGCCGACCACCGTCTTTTTTGATCGTTCGAATCGGGTCGGCATCCACATACCGATACGGCATAATTTGCGTAAAGCCGTTCAGGATTTGCAAAAGCAAATGCGATCCGCTCTTGGGCTTGGAGTTGCCAAAAATAGGCGGCGCGTCATTGAAAGAAAACCGCTTCCATCGCAAAATGGCTTGAGCGGTTTTTCCATAAGGGCGTAACGTGCGGCGGAGTTTTTGAATGATTGCCATGATTTATAGGTAGGGGCACACGAATTTATCAACAACTTTGATAATTAATTATCTGGCTGTGCCCCTACAAAATTATTCGTTCACAACGCGACGAAGTTTCTTCATCGAACCCTTTTCGGATTCGTAAACTTTCTTCACGCCATCGCCCAGCCCAGCCTCTGTGACGCGGATGTATTTGACGAGTCTTTCAAAGCCGCCTGGTTCAACCGATGCGGCTTGATCGCTGCCCCACATGGCACGGTCAAGCGTGATGTGACGTTCAATCGAAGTCGCGCCCAAAGCGATTGCCACAGCCGAAGGGACAAGACCAACTTCGTGACCGGAATATCCGATCAGATTATTCGGGAATTCCTTGCGCAGCGTTTCGATCATTCGCAGATTCAATTCCTCTGGTTCGCATGGATAGGTGCTGGTGCAGTGCATGATGACAAGATCATCCTCGCCGACGGCATCCACGCCTTTGTGGATTTGATCCATGGTGGACATGCCGGTTGAAATAATAATCGGCTTGCCTGTCTTGCGAACATGCTTCAACAGATTGTAATCGGTGAGTGAAGCTGAGGGAACTTTATAAGCGGGCGTGTCAAACTTTTCCATGAAATCAACCGAAGGCTCATCCCAGACAGAGACCATCCAGTCAATTTTCTTTTCCTTGCAATGGCGGTCAATCTCGCGATACTGCTCTTCATTGAATTCAACTTTATAACGATAATCCAAATAAGAAATATAACCCCAGGGGGTCTCGCGCATTTGCTTCTGCTGTTCGGGCGGCGTGCAAACTTCGGGCGTGCGTTTCTGGAACTTCACCGCGTCCGCGCCCGCGTGTGCGGCAGCGTCGATAATTTTCTTTGCGATATCCAAATCGCCATTGTGATTGATTCCCACTTCTGCGATTACATAGGCGGGGTATCCATCGCCCATCATTCGATTACCAAATTTAATTTCACGAGCCATTTTGTTTTCTCCTTTGATGAAACCCTAAAGGTCTTTAAGACCTTTAGTACCTTGAAAGTTAAATGCTTGCAAAAAAAGCAAGGATTTTTTATTATGCACATAAACCAAAACAGCCAACCGCTCTCATTCATTTTAAACGCTTGGCAAGTCAGGGCTGTTCAGTTCTAACAAATTTTCAGCACAAAATCCTATCTTGAAGGCGATTCATGCGACGAAACAGTGTTTTTTAACCGTTTTCCGCTCTAAAATGCCTTGGAGATGTGGACTGAGACCTTTGGAATCTAGAACTGAACAGCCCTGCTTGGCAAGTAGTGTAAGATGTTCATTCTGCAAAGGAGTTTTCAATCTTTGTTACACAACTCTTCTTGGAATAAAAGGCAATATGTGCCTGAGACGCATAAGCGTCAGCCGATCAAAGCGGCTAAACAAGGAGGTGCCAGACAGATGTTGGCACAAAGACCGAAAACCACATCGAGAACTGTTTTCAGTTTTTATCATACTCTCGTTGACATGTTTTGTGCAAGTCAACATTATTCCTTTTTGGTTCTGGCTTGTCCAGGTTAGGGTTTATATGATTCAAAATAATTTCAGACAATTCACGGATCGCTCCGTGGCCGCCTGTTGTTGTCAACACAAAATCTGCGGCGCGGATCACTTCGGAATACGCATCGGCAACTGCCACAGACCAGCCCGCGACTTCAAAACAGGGAAGGTCATTCAGGTCGTTGCCGATATAGACGACATCTTCCGCTTTGATATTTTTCTGCTTGAGGACTTCGCGCAGCACGCGTCCCTTGTCCTGCATCCCGATCCCATGCATTGCCTCCACCCCCATCTTTTTCGCGCGCGCCATCACAACAGGATTCGCCTCCGAAGAAAGGATCATCACCTCGACGCCCAACTCGCGCAACTTCTTGATGTGCATACTGTCACTGCGAGAAGCCACGACTGATTCTCTTCCATCCTGGTCGGTGATGACCAGGTTATCTGTCACCACGCCGTCAAAGTCGCAGATGATCATTTTGATTGTCTCAGGCATGGATTTTCTGGATTTTCCCGGTGAGATCATTTCCAATCCGCTGTAAACGAGGGCTTCATATTTTACCCAATCGGGAAGTGTGTCAATATCCACCGTGTATTTCGGGTCAATCAAAAGCGGATAGATGACATCGCCTGTTAATGATTTCTTGTTGAGAATGGTGGAAACACGGATCGCGTCAATGTGACCTGTCTGCCAGTAGACGGGTGGCAAAATCTGGCGCGGCGCATTGTAGGGTTCGGGAATGCCGGACACTTCAAGCAGGGGATTTAGCGGTTTGCCTTCGCCATTGAAACGCCACATCTTGAAAGGGTTTTGCGCGGCGGACACAACGCCGCGCACGCAATCTGCGTCAGCGTGTTCGAGCAAAATACGGATGGCGTCATCCAGCATCGTGCGTGGACGGACTGGTGATGTGGGTCGCAATTGCACCACGACATCGGGGCGATAGCTCTCGACATCTTCCAGCCATTTGAGCGCATGTTCAAAGACGGGCAGGTCGGTGGTTTTATCCTGTGCAAGTTCTGTGGGGCGCAGGAATGGAGTCTCGGCGCCCCATTCGCGGGCGACTGCGGCGATCTCTTCATCATCGGTTGAGACAATCACGCGCGTGACCAACTCTGATTGTTTGGCGGCGGCAATGCTCCAGGCAATCAGCGGATAGCCAGCAAATAAACGAATATTTTTGCGCGGTATTCCTTTCGAGCCGCCGCGCGCGGGGATGAGGGCAAGGATGTCAGTCATAATTTCTCCGTAGGGGCGCATCGCGATGCGCCCCTACAAAATTACCACGCCGTCCATCCGCCATCCACGATGACATTGTTTCCCGTCATGTAGGTGGAAGCATCAGAAGCGAGGAATAATAACGCGCCGTTCATTTCGTCTTTCTTTGCCATGCGTCCCAAAATGGTTTTGGCGGAATAATTCTTTACGAAATATTCTTCATGGTTGTTGTACACGCCACCAGGGGTGAGCGCATTGACTCGGATTTCTGTCTCGGCGTAATATGCGGATAGGTATTTTGTAAATCCCATCACGCCCGCTTTGGTGGTGGTGTAATAGACAGGCTTAAATGCCACACGCTTGCCATCTTTGATATAAATGCGCTGGTCGGGACCATTGAGCCCATAGGTAGAACAGATATTGATAATGCTGCCTTTTTTGCCCTGCGCGATCATCGGCTTAACGCAGGCTTGGGTGACGAGGAACATGCCCGTCAGGTTGACATTCAGCGCGGCGTTCCATTGCTCAAGCGGATAATCTTCGAATGCGCCAGGTGCGATCCCTTTGGAGGCGGCGTCGAGGTCGAATTTTGGATCGAGCGCCGCCGAATTCACCAGAACGTCGAGCCTGCCAAAGGTCGAAAGAACCGTTGCCACCATCGCGTTGACAGAGTCTGGTTTGGTGATGTCGGTTGCGATGCCCTTGGCCTTGTATCCATCTTTGACGAGTCCATCTGCAACTTTGTTTGCTGCATCCCCGTTCAAATCAACGACCACAACTGACGCGCCTGCTTCAGCGAGGGTCTTGCAAAACTCCGTGCCAAGCAATCCCACTCCGCCCGTCACAACAGCCACTTGATCTTTTAAACTAAATTTATCAAAAATTGTCATTTGCTTTCCTTTTATGGATGCGCCGTATAAATTTTATCGCCATGTGCATCGTGCGCCAAATATAAGCCGTCGGCGAGTTCGATATAAACGGATTGTGCGTCTTCCTCTTCTGAACCGAACTTGAAAAGCGCCAGCGCTGCATTGCCCGACAGCACATCATTTTGGAGGGCTTGCATGCCTTCGGTATATCTTTCACGCGGCAAACCAGTGACCGCGTCCACAAGATCGGGCAGGACATAACTGGGGCGGTTGGTGTAAAGGTAAACAGGACCAGGCTGGTTGGTGTAGATGCGCGTGCCTTCGGGAAGTTGACTCAGAAAATCCATCGCCGCCGAATCATACCATTTGAAGGACGCGTAGCCTTGTCCGCCTTTGTGGAGTTTGGTCACGAATGTGGATGTGTCATAAGCGGAGAGCGCAAGGATGAGGACTGCAAATAGAATAACTAACCCGCGTACAAGAGTGTTGCGATTTTGCCATGCCCAATGTCCAAGCAAAACCAACAGGATAAGCAATGCAACATAGACGGGCGATAGGATGCGGAGCTTGAACTTTGTGCTGGCGTCGAACAACAACATGGATGTAAGGATGGATGCGAGGTAGCCGAAGATGTAAAGCCCATTGGTAAAGGATAAAATTTCAGGTCGTTTGGTTGCAGGCTGGAGGAATTTTTTTAAGCCTTTGTAAACGACCCAAATCAGCAAAGCCAAGGCAATGATGGCGATAATAATGAAAAAGAAGTGGGGGATTTTGATCAGCGCGCGCCGCCACGTTTCAACTGGGACTAAAAACTCCGAGATATTGTAAATACCCGTTTGGACGTTTTCAGTTGTGAGCGGATGATAAACCAGTGTGCGGTTGGTGGCATTGTCGGCGACGATTTTGTTGCGGATGCCCCAGCCAATTAAAAATGGAAGCGTGCTGGCAACAAATATCGCCGCGCTGGTTAATCTTTTCCTCCATGTATCGTGCAGAAGGATCAGCGCAACGAGGAACGTTGCAAGCAACGCAAGCCCTGCATAGCGGGTCAGATAGGCAAACGCGGTGAGGATGCCTGTGGCAACAAGACAGATATTTTTTTTGGCATTGAAATATTCTGAAAATGCGAGGAACGCTGCAAGACTGAAAAAAATATACAGCGGCTCGCTCATAGCCACTGCGTGAGCGTTAAACAAGGAAGCATTGACCGCAAACAACAAAGCCAAAACCACACCCGCAGCCTGTGATTTGGTCATGCGCCAGCCGAGGATGCCGAGCAGAAACGCATTTGCGCCAAACAACAACACGTTGAGAAAACGCGCGCTGCGCAGGGGATCGAGTCCGCTGAGACCGATCAATGCCAATATTGATGAAAAGCTGGGGGGAAAATGTGTAACGGGTCCATTGCTTGCCAGCCATGCTTCGCGATAGCCCTGTCCGCTGAGAATACTGCGTGCGCCTGCAATGTAACCAATCGAGTCGTCTGATAGCCCAAGCCCTTCGGGCGTGCTGTACAGTAAGATGCCTATTGCGCCCAAAGCGATTGCGCCGAGGGCGATCCAAAAAAGAGACTGGGGCTTCAAATAATATTTCATTCTGGTTTTGGAGTCCAGAAGTTCTACTTCTGGCGTGTTAAAAATTATTCGCAAGTTATCCGCAAGTAGAACTTGCGGACTCCGCGCTGTCAAAAGACAGAGACGCCCCCTCACCTTGACCCTCTCCCGCAAGGGAGAGGGAACTCCCTTCCCCTTTTTGGGGAAAGGGTTGGGGATGAGGGCGCGCCTCTGCGATAAAAGTCAACTATGCTTGTTTGAGAATATAGCCTTGTTCTTCAAGATACTTGACGACGATGTGAGCGTTGTCTTCCGGTGAAGCGCCGAAGCCTTTGAGTGTGATCTCAGGTTCGATCGGCTGTTCGTAGGGATCGTCCACGCCGGTGAAGCCCATTGGTTTGCCGTCCACCATGGCTTGGCGCGCCTTGGCGTATAAGCCTTTCACGTCACGCTGTTCGCAGACTTCAACGGGAGTATCCATGTAGATTTCGATGAAGTTCTCGCCGACCATCTTGCGGGCTTCTGCGCGGGTGGCGCGGTACGGGCTGATGGCTGCGCAGATCACCGCGCCGCTCGCGTGGACAATTTCTCCAGCCACGAAACCGATGCGGATGATGTTGGTGTCGCGGTCTTCCTTGCTGAAGCCGAGACCTTTGGAAAGATGCGTGCGGACAACGTCACCGTCGAGGATGGCGATCTCGCGCCCGCGTTCGAGAAGCAGCGTGGTGAGAACTTCACTTGTGGCGCTCTTGCCTGATCCGCTTAAACCGGTGAACCAGATGCAGAATCCCTGCTTGTGGCGCGGAGGATACATCTCTCGCAGAATTTCGGCGGTCTCGGGGCGGGTGAACCATTCGGGGAGCAACTTGCCCTTGGCTAGATAATCATCGCGGACTTGTGTGCCGGAGATGTTGGCGACTTTCGCGCCCTTGGGCACATCTTTTTCTTCCACGTAGCGAGCTTCGTCGGGGAGGTAGACCAGCATCTCGAAAGGAACCATCTTGACGCCGAGTTCGGCTTCGTATTGTTTCATCACTTCCTGCGCATCGTACGGACCGTAGAACGGTTTGCCCGACGAATCATTTCCCGGCCCCGCATGATCGCGACCAACAATGAAATGATTCGCGCCGTGGTTGCGGCGGATGATGGCATGGAGCAATGCTTCCTTTGGACCAGCCATGCGCATCGCGAGCGGGAGCAGACTGAGCATGGTATCTTTTTTGTCATAGTAATTATCAACCAACGCCTTGTAAGTGCGGACACGGGTGTAGTGATCCACATCACCGGGCTTGGTCATGCCGACAACGGGATGAACGATCAATGAGCCTTTGACTTCCGCCGCGGCGCGTTTGGTGAGTTCTTCGTGGATGCGGTGCAGGGGATTGCGGGTCTGGAAAGCGACGACGTTGTCGTGTCCCATTTCTTCGAGCATGGTACGCACCTGGGCAGGTGTCTGGCGCAAATTTACAAAGTCATAATACTTGGGCAGGTTGACAACTTTCATCGGTCCGGAGATGCAAACTTTGTTCCAGCGTGCCATCTCGGAAACCATCGGGTGCTTGGAGTCTGTTGAGCCGTACGCATGTGCGGCTTCGGCTTCGGCATCCCAGTGATAGACCTCGTTCAGTGTGATGACTGCGATCAGGTCAAAGTTTGCGCTGCGCAATGCCAGTTCGTCGCCGACTGTCGGCAGTTCTTTAGGATCAGCCGTCAGCGTGATGGGAAGCGGGAAGAGGGTTCCATCCGCGAGGCGCATTTCCTTGAGCACACGGTCATAATCTGCTTTGCCCATGAAAGTTGTCAGGGGTGAAAATCCACCGGTGGCGATCAATTCAAGGTCACACATATTGCGCATGGTGATTTTTATGGAAGGCAGTTTTCCAACGCGGGCGAGTAATTCTTCACGCTCTTTGCCTTCAACCACAAGGTTGACCAGTTTGCCGCCATAAGGGGGGATAAGTTTTGCTTTTGCCATTTTATATACTCCATTAGATATTAAGACCTCGGAGGTTTTGAAAACCTCCGAGGTCTGAGGATTTTACAAATTATACTCCAAAATTCAGTGGGTGAATTTTGGAATTCATATTTTACTTTTTGCAAAAAAGTTGGGTTACCTGTTCCAGCGTGGACGCGGTCAGCGGCATGGCTGTCAGTGTGTGACAGGCTTGTTGAGCGAGAGCCAGGTCAGAGGTCAGGAAAGGTGCGAGTTCGTTCAATCCCGCAATATTATCGAAATGGGCATCTGCTTGCAGGAAGGGCATCCACTCAATCGGGTCGCTTGCTGAAAACCCAAGTGAACGAGCCTCAGCTCCCAAACGCGCCACTTCATCCCAATTGCCCAGTTGTCGGGCATACGCCGCCTTTTGATAATAATAGCACCAGCCATAAGACGGCTCAGCGCCAAAGGGAATCGCAGGCGGAGTATGGAAGGCTTCACCAAGCTGGATATGTGTAGTTTCGGAATAGGGCGCGATCGCGATTGCCCGGGAATCTTCGGTGGAAGATAATTCGACCTGATTCCCGTCAATGACCTGAACGCACGAAACAGGTGTTGGCTGTGAAAGAAGAAGAATGTTGCGATAATTTTTATATGTGCGAATACCGCGGCGGTTGGAGAAATCCTGCGGCTCTTTTGCCAGCACACTGGCAACTGTTTTGTCATTTAGAAGCGCGGCATAAATGGCAGGCTGTGCATAATCCTTGTGCGCCGATTCTGGATGATAGATCAAGTTTGCAGGTCCCCATATAAAATAATCCTCTTCAGCCACCACCGGGTAATGCGCCACCAACGTTGTGCCAGTTTCCATTTGCGGGATGCGCCAGCTAACCTGCCATCAAAAATTGCGGACAGCCTCTGTGGCGCGGGCATACGCCAATCCATTTGCGTAATGGGTCAGCGATGCCGAAAGCAGCAGCAGGCTCAAAAGAACGGTACGCGCCCGCGGATTGGCAATGGCGCTTAATCCAACTGTCCACAAAAGCGTCGCGCCAATAGATGCGATCAGGGAGTATCGTGAAAAACTTTTAAAGTCGACGGAGCGACCGACGAGGATGACGGGCAACAGCCCAAACACGATCAATCCGACGCCGAGCCAAAACACTTCTCGCTTCCACCCTGTCCTGTGATCTGGTTGCTCGACCTCCGGCTTTTGGTTGAGACTGAAAGCGACCCAGACTGCCGCCAGAACCAGCGCAGCGATTCCCAGCCCCACAAGCCACTCATTATTAGTGATCCTAAAACTTAGCCGTCGCAATGGAATAAACCATGCAGAAAATAAAACATCCAAACTATCATTCCCAAGGGTGCGCGACCAGTTTAATAGAACGGTCAGCGGCGAAGAGAGGACATCGCCAAACTGTAAATTAAGATCGGTTGCGCCGCGTTCGCTTTTGAAAATGAAAACCCTCCAGATCAAAAAAACACCCGGGACCAGAATTAACGGATATGCCCAACGTGAGAATCGAAGCATCCGTGCCCAGAGCGATTCTTTTTCACGATACGCAAGAATGAATATGCAGGCAAACCTGAAAAACTCAAGACCGATATACCATTCGATCTGGCTCAAATAAAACCAGCCCAATAGAATGGAAAAAAGATAAAACGCTATTTTGCCCGTCCGATTTTCCGACTGAATCGCCTTGACCGTCAGTGCAATGGAAAGCATCCCTGCCGCAAGCCCCGAAAGATGAGATTGATAATCAATTGCGTTGGGTTGTGAAAGAAAGCCGGGGTACGTTAGAAACAGCAGGGCAGCTGACAAAGTCATCCAGCGTTGACGAGGCCAGACCATGCGCAGAGTCCACAGGAAACAAAGTCCGCTTAAGAGGCGGAAGAAGAATGCGCTCAGGTTGTAATACAAAGGATTGGGACCCAAAAAATAATAGGCAGGGATCATGACCAACGCGCGCAGGGGACGGTCAATGCTGAAAATCTCACGGAAGACCAGCGGTCCTTTTGCGCCGGCCGAGTACATCAAATACCAGTCGTCATTGAAATATCCAAACCTGGAGATGAATGGTAAATAAAGAAGCCCTGCAACGATAAAGAGCAGGACCGACAAAATGAAACCATCTGAACGAAGAATTGCTTTGACCTTTTCCATGAGAAACCTTTAGTGCCGCGCTGTTTTCTTCATCCGCTTAACCTGACCAATTTTTCTGTCTTTTGAGATTCGTGCGCCGCGAGCGCCATTTGCAAGGCGCGTATGCCGTCTGTTAAATTGCAAATCGGCTGTGCTTGTCCGCGCGCCACTTCAATAAAGTGTTTTGTCTGCATTATGAAAAGTTGATTGCGGTCAAAACCTTCGGGCGGGGAAAATGATTCAGAAACAGGAGCAGGCGGCTGGGCGGAATAAGAGCCGAAGGGAGCGGGCATTTTTTGCAGGTGTAAAATTCCATCGGCATTATCCCAGCGTAGAGTCCCGCTTGTCCCAACAATTTCAAGTCGATGCACAGGCGGACGCTGGAAATAATTTAGATGCACCCCGCCAATTGCGCCGCTGGAAAATTTCAAACCGATCTCGGCGACATCTTCGACGTCCAGTTCAAGCGGCGAAAGGTGTTCATTGAAAGACCAGAGCGATTCCACATTGCCGAGGATGAAGCGCAAATAATCCAGCGGATGCGTGAGCGTGACGATCACGCCGCCGCCCAAATCTGCGCGCGCGGCGTAGCTTTGACGATAATCTTCCCACGGATGCCAGTTGGGCAGATACTCGCCCCAGTGCGCGTGGACAGTTAATACTTTACCAAGCGCGCCTGATTGAATTAATTCACGCGCTTTGTTGAGCGTGGGATGATAACGAAACTGAAACCCAACCAGAATTTCGCTTCTGCTTTTCTGCGCGGCTTGCTGTAACACATCCAACCGTTCCAGTGAATGTGAAACTGGCTTTTCAAGCAAAATAGCACAACCCGCTTCGGCGGCAGGGATGGCAACATCCAGATGCAATGCGGTTGGGTTTGCCACGATGACCGCATCGGGTTTGTGTTTTTTGAGGGCTTCGGTCAAATCAGTTTCAATGGGATAGCCTGCAAGTTCATCGTCAGATAATGTGGCACGATGACTTCTTAGAAGAATAATATTCTTTTCGCCGAGGGCAACCAAATTCCGCATGTGACGACGACCAATGGAGCCAAGACCTGCAATTAAATATTTCATCTATTCACCATAGCCTACCAATTCAAATCTTTTTCGTACTTCCACTTGACCAGCATCTCACCTGCTACTTCCTTGAAGATAGATTTATCTTTTGCGGTAAATAAACGTGTCCAATTTCCAGCCTGTCCTTTGGGTAGGAAGGATGCGATGCCTTCGTTACGTTTCGACTGCCATTCTTCATCTGGATTTGACGACATTTCATCGCGCAGGGTTTGATTGAGCGCTGAGTCAATATTTTTCACGCCAAGGAATTTCCAGAATTTACTCATTTCAGCGAAAGGCTGGGTGAGCAGGTCTTCGTAGTGCAGGTCAAAATAATTTTCGCCGAATAATCTGCGAGCCTCGCTTTCGGTTTCCTGCAAATTTTTTACCCATCCATGAGATACGCGGCGGATGAAGGTTTCGGTAAATATCGAACGGGGGCTATTTTCAAACGAAGCAGGATCAGCTTTCAGGGCGGCAATGATGCGTTTATCTTCCGAAGTCAAAAACTTTGACTCTTCCACAAAATTTCGGAAGCGTTCCGAGACCAGCACGTCGCGTCCATCGCGGACGATATTGATCAGTTTCGCATCGGGGTAGACGGCGTGCATATCGCGCACTGCCTGTCCGTGAATCGTGGACGAAGGGCTTTTGTCGCCGACGATCATTTTGCCTTCGCGGACGGCGTCGCGTTCCATGATGAAATCAGCGGCGGCGCGCAGGACAAGCGGCGAGAGGTCGCATCCCTGATTCCAGCGGTTGGATTTGCGCGTCAGCCATTCTTCGGCTTCGGGTGTGTTTACAAGTGACTTGAGCAAAGGCTGGCGCGTGAAAAAATGCGCCTGATAATTGCAATGTACTTCGGGATGCAAACGGGCGAGGCGCATGAGAAGCGTGGTCCCTGAGCGGGCATGACCGAAGATGAAGAATTTCTCGCGCGGAAAAAAAATCCGCGCTTCGGCGACTTCTTCCGCGGTGATGGCAGGGATGGGATTGCGGGTTTTCTTTTTGGGTTCGCCGCGCAAAAGGATTTTGGCGGCAGGTTTGAATCGGCTAAAAAATGACATGTTTCTCCTATCATCCTGATTTTACTGGAAATAAGATGCTGTGCGTGACCATTTTTGACTTTGCCAGACCGCTTAACTTTTCGTTTCATTAGTTGTACAATCTGTAAAAGCATCGGGTAAGTGAAATAATCAGAAAGGTGGAAAATGCGATGGGTTCTCTGTTCGTGCGACATAGATTATTTATTTTTTTATCTCTGTTTTTTATGGCTATAGCTGGGCTTTCTGCGTGCAGGTCCCCATCTACAGAGCAGCTTGTTTGCACGCCAAGCGCGCCTACTTTAAATGTTTACAAGGTAACGCCACAGCCATCGACAAGTTTCATTTTTCAATATGCCGCAGCTATTCCCCCTGTGCCTTTAAGCACCGATATGATACCAGTGACTGGCGACCTCCCTATATCAGCAAGTGACCTGCAAATTCAAGGCGCTCGTTATGGCGCATTTCAATATCTAATGGATGAAACAAAACGCTGGTCAGATACAGAGATAATTAAATTGGGTGATTCGAGTGAGGCGCAAATCACTGTCACTTTTATAAGCCCTGAATTACTTCAAGCCGTATTTCTTAGCGAAATTCTGAAGTACCGCCTTCTAAACTCTGATTTTGAATCTCAAACACAAGCAGCGCTTAATTCCGTTGCTGCGCGCGATGAGTTATTGTTTTTGCTCACGATTACTACAACAAATGACGGCAGTATAGGTTTATCCCCTCACACCATAGACATACCGATCAAGCAAATGGTTTTAACCAATGGCGAAGATTTGAAGGTTATACCCAAACATGACGACCATAATCTTGACCAACCGATCAACTTTTCATCCAAGCCCGTATTTGGATACCTTGCCTACCCATTAGCTGTGCTGACAAATAGTGAATGTAATTGGGTATTGGAGCCAAAATACAACACAAATATTGTCATCACTGTGCCTTTTATTCAAGTAGATGGCGGTGGCAGTAATGTTCCATACACCTGGACAATCCCATATTCTTCTTTGGTTCACATAGATATTCCTGAAAAAGCGCCCATACTTGCGATGCCAATCGGTTTTGACCCAAATCAAATTTCACCTACGCAGATTCCGCCAGTTGGAATTGATAAAACCAACACTGGCAGGACTTCGCAAGATTTGTTTGGAATCAAATCACACTGGGGAATTATTAGTCAGCTTGAATTCGGGTAAACTATTCATGAGGTTTTTGAGTCTCTGATTCCGAATTCAGGTTAATAAAATGAAAACTGTTTACACCTTTGTCCCGTCACGAGAACATAAATTTCCCGATCATCCCGAAAGACCGGGGAGGTTGGACGTGCTGGAGCCTCTGCTTCATTCTTTTGACGCGGAAAAAATTGACGCAACGCCTGCAACGCACGATCAAATCGCGCGCGTGCATCAGCCGCGATTGATCAAAGCCATTGAAGAGGTTTGCAAGCAGGGACCGGGAATCGTTGATCATGCGCCGACCTACGTGACGCAGACATCCTATCAGGATGCGCTGCTTGCGGCGGGCGGCACGATTGCCTGCACGCGCACGGTTTTGAATGGCGATGCGTCGAACGCCTTCGCTATTGTCCGCCCGCCCGGGCATCATGCCGAGCCTGACCATGTGATGGGATTTTGCGTTTTCAACAATGTCGCCATTGCGGCGCGTGAGGCGTTGACAAATGGAATGGGACGCGTGATGGTGATTGATTACGACGCGCATCACGGCAACGGCACACAAGCCGCGTGCATGGATGATGAACGCTTCGGATTTATCTCGACTCACCAGTGGGGAATTTACCCGGGCACCGGTTGGATCGAAGATGCGCCTCACGCCCGCGGACGGTTGGTTAACGTCCCATTGAATCAGTTTGCAGGCGACGGAGTTTTCGCGCGCGTGGCGGATGACATCTTCAAGCCGGTGGTGGAATCATTCCGCCCGCAGATGTTGTTTATCTCGGCAGGTTTCGACGCGCACTGGAATGATCCGCTCACTTCTCTGGGATTATCGACGCAGGGATTTTTCAATATTTCAAAGAGACTCGTCCAACTTGCCAATGAATATTGCGATGGCAAAATTGTTTTTGTCTTGGAAGGCGGCTACGACCCGCACAACGTCGCCAACGGGGCGCGGGCTGTCTTCGACGCATTGACCCACTCAACGGTAGGAAAAGAAACGGATGATCCATCGCCTCATCCAGAGCCGGATCACGAGGCGCGCATTGCCGAAATCCGCAAATGGCATGGGATCAAATCATAGGAACATTGGGTGGCAGGGTAAAATCTGTTTTGATGTACACTTCCAGCCTGAAAAAATCCAAAGGAGAATTCATGAAAAAAAAGTTTTTGTTTATCGTTGCAATTGGCGTTTTAATGATGGCATGTAATTTTTTGATACCGACGCCCACGCAGGAAGCCCCAGTTGTGCCTGCAACCGAAGTGTCTGCAACCGAAGCGCCCGCAAGCGGCGAGATCGCTGCCAAACTTGATGAGTTGGGCGGCGCGGCTTGCAAGGAAACCCCAGACTTTACCTGTGTCACTATTCAAGTCCCATTGAATCATTTTGATGCCGCGAATACCGAAACCCTGGATGTTGTCTTTGCTGTTTCTCCTGCAACTGGAAAACGCATGGGCATGTTTGTGCAAGCCTATCCCGGCGGACCGGGCGGCGAAGGCATTAGCTCGGGTGGTTTGAGCTGGTTTTCGGACGCAGTCCTTGAACATTATGATATTGTCTATTTTGATCAACGCGGAATTGGCTTGTCCAACCCGTTATCATGCCCCAAGGCATACGAAGCTAATTTTATGGTTTATTTGAATGCGTCGGATAAGGCGGGGCAGGAAGGGTACGATACGCCTGCCGAACAAAAGCAAGCCATTGACGATGCCCGCACCTACGCAGAAAATTGCGTTGCCGAGATCGGTATTGATCCCGCCAAACTGGCGTTCTTCGGCACCGACCAGGTTGCAGAGGATATTGAATCATTTCGTCAGGCAATTGGGGATGATAAATTTATGTTGTATGGCGTCAGCTATGGAACCGCCGTTGCTGAGACGTACGCCGCGGCGCACCCTGACCATCTCTCCGGTTTGGTTCTTGACGGGACAATTAATCTCACGCTGAATGGCGAGGAAGGTTCTATTTCGCAGGAAAAAGCGATGGATAAAGTTCTCGTTGCCACGCTCAAAGCCTGCAATGCCGATGCGCTATGCGCCGCAGACATGGGCGGAGACGCCGTAGCGGTTTACGACAAACTCGCCAAACAAATTTCAGAGAAACCGCTTGCGTATGAATTCCCATTGCCTTCGGGCGAGAAGGTCAAGCGCACGTTTACTTTCAATCAATGGGAATACAATGCCGCATATCAGATGTATTCCCTTAGCGGAAGAATGATGTACCTGCGCGCATTAGCCGCCGCCAATCGCGGAAATTTTATTCCGATGGCGAGCCTCACTTATCAAAACCTGACAGTTGACCCTGCCACTTTTGCATATATCGGCGACGACACATTCTCTGACACCATGTTCCTGAGTGTCCTTTGCACAGACGACTCGTTCTTCTCCGGCACGCAGGAGGAAAAGATCGCAAAGACCATCGCGGCGGGGCAGGCATCCAATGGAACTGTGCCGCGGCTTGACGGCAGTGTCTACACCGGCTTAAGCTGCGCGTTCTGGCCCAGTTCACCGAAGGATGTTGCCACAACAAAACCATTGGTTGCCGAAGGCGTGACTACTTTTGTATTGGACGCAACTTTAGACCCAGCCACGCCGTTTGAAGAAGGAAAAGCCGTCTACGAAAATCTGGCAGATGGCTACTTCCTCTACGTGGAAGGCGGACGTCACTCCATTTATGGCTTTGGATACGACTGCCCCGATAAATATATTACCGACTTTATGGTGGACGGCACACTTCCTGAAAACCGTGAAACCCTCTGCAAAGAGTGGGGCACAAATGTAACCCATGCCTACGAACCGCTTACTAAAGAGAATGCAAACGACTATGCTGACGTGCTTGAAACTTTTTCTGCAATTGACAGTGCGATTCAACTTCAACCGGAATATTTCTACGGCTCATTTACTGAAGATGTAGCTGTTTCCTGTCCATTTGGCGGTACGTTCACTTTTGGACCCAGCGATGCGGGTGAAGCCTATACGTTTGATAAATGCGAATATGTCAAAGGGTTCGCGCTTACCGGCAGCGGCAGCAGCGATTATGACGCCAGTATTATCACCTTTGATACACAAGTATCTGGTGTGAAAGATGGCACCCTTGTTTACACCCATAACCTTACTGATGGCACACTTTCTGTCAGCGGCCAGTATGGCGGCGAGACGATAGACCTTTCGAAGTAATTGCAGTTCGAATGAATATCAAGCCTTCGAGGAAACTCGGAGGCTTTTTGATTACAGAAAAATTACGTTCTTCATTTCGTTGTAAAATTGTTGTAGACTTGTGAACACTCAAGGAGTAAACGATGGAGAAAAAAGAGAGCAAAGGATTTGTAGAACTCGAATGGGTCTGCCCCAATTGCAATGGCAGAAATAAAGGCTCGAAGAAAACCTGCGAAAACTGCGGCGCACCCCAGCCGGATAATGTCAAATTTCAACGTGCAGCAGATGAGAAGATCGTTGCCAATGAAAAATCCCTGGAAGCCGCTAAAGCTGGCGCAGACATTCACTGCGGATTTTGCGGCACGCGCAACCCGGGCAACGCAGTCACCTGCTCACAATGCGGTGGCGACTTGAAGGAAGGCAAGGCGCGTCAGGCGGGACAGGTTTTACAGGCGGCTGCTCTCGCGCCGAAAGTTGTCACATGCGCGAATTGCGGAGCAGAAAACCCGGGCAGTGCGCGTGTCTGTGTGAAATGTGGTTCTCCCATAATGCAAGCAATGGCTCCGGCGGTTTCACGCCCTGCGTCTGCTCAAATCCCAGCCGCTGCGCCGAATAAAAAAGTAAACGGATGGATATTCGCCGCCATCGGCGCAGTATTATTGATTTGCTGCATCGCGGCTGTTGTTATGTTTGCCATCCCGTCCAAATCTGTCAAAGGGACAGTGATCGACCTGCAATGGCAAACCTCCGTACCCGTGCAGGAAATTAGCGCCGTGAATTATTCCAATGAACGCGGAAGCGCCCCATCAGATGCATCCAATGTTTCATGTCATACGGAAGACAAGGAAGTCTGCGAAGAAAAAACAGTTGACCAGGGTAATGGCTATGCAGAAATCGTGAAGGAATGTCATACAGAAAGTCAGGAATATTGCAGCTACACTGTTGACGAGTGGGCGACGATCCAGACTTATACGTTGGACGGCAACGACAACTTCCCCATGTATGAAAATCCCAGCCTCACCAGCGACCAGCGTTTGGGAACAACCGCTGAGACATTGATCGTGACGTTCAGCGTTCCCAATGGAGAGAAAAACTATACAGCAGACTCCGTCAGCGAATTTCAGCAATTTGAAATTGGAAGCACATGGACACTGAAAATGAATGCGATGGGCGGCGTGATGAGTGTAGAGAAGTGAGGCGGAGGGCAAAAAGTAAAAGGTGAGAGGTGAAAAGCTCCTGATATGGTCGGGAGCTTTTTCTTTATCAAGGTTTCTACTTCTCACTTTTTACTCCTTACTTTTCGCTTCCCCCGCTTCTTAACCGGTTTATAATTCCTTGTACAACAAATCCGCACGCCAAAGCAGAAAACATTTCTCATGTCTTTCAACGAACTTTTAACAACCTTTGCCAATAATCTGCTGCCCATTCTTCTGGTAAGCGGAGCGGGCTTTCTGCTCGGTAAATTACTCACCGTCGATTCGCGCTCGCTTGGGCGCGTGGTCTTTTATGTGTTTAGTCCATTGCTCGTTTTTGACCTGATGCTAAAAAGTACATTGAATTTGCGACAGGCATTTACGACCGTAGCCTTCACTACTTCGGTCATTGCTGTGATGGGATTGATCGCCTTCCTGCTCGGCAAGTTACTCCGATTGGAAAGACCCTATTTACTGGCGGTCATTCTGACCGTGGCATTTGGTAACACGGGCAACTATGGACTGCCGCTGGTCAAATTTGCCTTTGGAGATAATGCACTGGCGGTTGCGTCGCTTTTCTACGTGACCACGACCATTCTCTTCAACACGGTCGGCGTGGTGATCGCATCCCTTGGGCACATGGATTTGAAATCAGCATTGGCTGGTCTGCTCAAACTACCCATCATTTACGGCGTGGTTCTGGCGCTTCTTATTAAAGGCATTGGAATTCAACTGCCTTTGCCTCTTTCACGTACAATTGAGATTGCAGCCAATGGAGCGATTCCAGTCATGCTGATTTTGCTCGGGCTGGAGTTGACCCGCATCCAATGGTCGCATAGCTTCCGCGCCCTGGGGCTGGGTGTGTTGACCAAACTTTTAATCGCTCCGCTGGTTGGGTTGTTGTTTGCGAGCCTGTTCGGTTTGCATGGCGCGGCGCGTCAGGGAAGTGTGCTGGAAGCCGCGATGCCTGCGGCGGTGGCGACAACCGTTGTCGCAACTGAATATAAACTGGAGCCGTCACTGGTTACGGCAATTGTCTTTCTTGGCACGGTGTTGAGTCCTTTGACACTGACGCCGTTGATCGTTTATTTGGCGAGGTAATAAAATGTCGAATCCGCGCAAGTTGGTTTTAAGAGTAGTTACGATCCTCTTGATGGTTGTATTAATTCTATTGAGCACGAATCAGGCTCAGAGTCAGGGTGGACTCGAGGTGGAGAATGCCACAGTGGATATCAACTTTGGGAAGACGATCACATTCTCAGCGAAGATCAAATCTCCACTTCCCATCAAACAGGCTTCGCTTATTTTTCGCGGAGTCAAAGAGGATGTGACGCGCGTGGAGACCGTGGAAGTGGCGGAGGATGGCTCGATAAATTTCACCTACGATGCTTCGCTGAATGTGTTCCCGCCTTTTGGCTCGATCGTGTTTTGGTTTCAAGCCACGCTCGCAGACGATAAAACCTACACGAGCGCGCCGATCACTTTCCTTTATAAAGATAATCGTTTCCCGTGGCGCGACATAACCCGCAGTAATGTGACGGTGTATTGGTATGCCGGGGATGATGCCTTCGGCGCCGCCGCGTTGGATGCCGCAGGCGCTGGGATGCTGGCGATGAGCGAATTTATTCCAATCTCACTCACTGAGCCTGTCAACATTTATATTTATTCGAATATATCTGATCTGCAAAATACGTTGATGCTGGGCGGTGAAGAGTGGGTCGGTGGCCACGCCAGCCCTGAGCTTGGTGTGGTGCTGGTTGCAGTTGCGCCTGGCCCGAGTCAATCGATTGAAATGGAAACTGACATCCCGCATGAGTTGACGCATGTGATGCTGTATCGTTCGCTCGGCAGTAAATATTCCATGCAGCCCGCATGGCTGCTTGAAGGCATTGCTTCGATGATGGAACTTTATCCAAACCCTGATTATGCGCGCGCCTTGGATATTGCAAGCAAGAATAATTCCCTGCTGGCCTTTGAGGATTTGTGCGCAACCTTCCCCACTGACGCAGGCAGCGCCTATCTGGCCTATGCCCAGTCCCAATCATTTGTGACCTACATCCGCGAGACGTACGGCACATCGGGGTTGGGGCGGTTGACCAATTCATACGGCGAAGGTTTTCCGTGTGAACTTGGCGCAACGAACGCGCTCGGCACACCACTCAGTCAACTGGACTCGCGCTGGCGCGAAAGTGTATTGGGACAAAATACTGCGGGTGTGGCGGCGCGCAATCTTTCACCCTTTATTTTGTTAATGATATTGGTGTTGGTCGTGCCGATCTGGGGCGCAATTGATGTGCTGCTCCAAAGGAGAAAACGTGCAAACCAATCCAAATGAAACCCTGCGTGTTCACATTTGGGTTAAGGGGCGTGTGCAGGCAGTCGGCTTTCGGGCGCATGTCGAATATCAGGCACTGCAAATTGGGGTTTTAGGCTGGGTGCGTAATATTGGCCGGGATACGGTTGAGACTGTCGCCGAAGGCACCCGCGAGCAGATTGATCAATTTATTGAAATCGTAAAAACAGGTCCGCCTGCCTCACGTGTGAATGAAGCGCGCGTGGAGTATGAATCCATAACGGGACGCCTGGATGGGTTTTACGTAAAAAACAGCATGTAACCTTCAATCTCCCTCATCCCAACCCTCGCGCAAGCGCTCCGATGGGGAACGGAGAGGGCTAGGGCGAATTACGCAAACCCCAGCCCGCGTTCCTTTAACGAAATCCATTTCCCCTGACCAATGACCATGTGATCGAGCACGTCGATATCCAATAGTTTGCCTGCCTGCACGATGGCGCGGGTGACTGCCACATCGTCTGGGCTGGGAGTTGGATCACCGCTGGGGTGGTTATGCACAACAATGATCGCAGATGCGTTTGTGCGGATCGCGTCTTTGAATAATTCTCCCACTCTTACCTGCGAAGAATTGACCGAGCCTTTGTAAACTTCCACGGTTTCCAAAACATGATTTCTTCTATCCAAAAGGATCACCCGCAAATGCTCCTGCTCAAGGGCAGACATTTCATATTGCACAAGCGCCGCCGCATCCGCGGGGCTGTTGATGGATGCGCGCTCTTCGGGCGATTCAAGCGTCAGCCTTCTGCCCAGCTCAATGGCGGCTTTGATCTGCGCGGCTTTGGCTTCGCCGATTGCATGTTGATCCATCAATTCTTTTATGGATGCGCGATGTAAACCACGCAATCCCCCAAACTTTTGCAACAAGCGCTGACCCACATCCACCGCGCTTTCTCCCACCACGCCCACACGCAGCAGGATGGCGATCAACTCGGCGTTGGTCAGCGCTTGTGGACCCAGCGCCGCCAGTCGTTCGCGCGGACGGTCTGATTCGTGCAAGTCTGCGATGCGGTAAATAGGTTTGGAGTTGGTTTCAGTCATTGGATACCCTCACTTCGATTTTGACAATTTTACAATGGAAATGGAAATAAAAGAACATGAGAAACAAATAGGCGCGTGATATGTGACGCGCCTATTTGTTCAACGATCAATCGTAGCTGTCTCTATAATCCTCATCCTCCAACACGCTTCCATATGGATAAACGGGGCGGTCCTGCCGTCCACTGCCGTGAAAGATGCCGGAGAAAAGCGGATGAACGCATAACTCGTCATCCTGGCTTAGAACCAATTCATGCGAAACTGTGTACTCAAAATTACCTTTGATATACAGGTCTGTTTCCTTGCCTTTAATCACCCTGCCCACCGCGCCAATCTCCAGCAACATGCGCTGAAATTCGAAGAGATTGTCATTGCCAAAAACAGCCTTGCCATAACGGGTGAAAACGCGGTGTAGATCGCCCATCGTGAATTTATGTCCCAGCTCAGGCAGGCAGCGCTTGCAGGTTTCTTCGGCGGTGGGATAGGTGGGATTGAATGCCACGAATATCTCGCCGATCATGAATTCCTCTACCTGACGGATGCCGTTTATGATCCTATCTTCGCTGACAGGAAAAGGTGTCGATTTTTGAGGACCGGGGTTCTTGAAGATCGAGTTCAGCAGCATCAAAAAGTGCCGCGGCAAAAGTTGGGTATGCCTCAGGATGTAAGACATGGTCTCTTCCTGAAACCCTGTCTGATTGGTGATCCGCTCAGGAAGGACTGCCTGAAAAAGTGTCAACGCATCGGCGCGTTTGGTGAGGTCAAGCGGATAGATGGGTTTTAGAAAATCCTGATAAAACAGAGCCAGATAAAACATCAACCGCTGTGCGCCAAGCAATACCAATTCCCCCGCCGTCCATTGGAGTTTGAGCGCGCGCCGAAAGTCCTTGTTTGGGTTGGAGGATATTTTTAGGAACCTGTGATAAACCTCTGCCGGGAGACAAAACCGCACGTCCACTACGTCCCTTGGCTTGTTCATTGACCCGACGAGTTTAAGCAACCCTTGAAGAGAGCGGGAGACCGAATCCATATCCAGTTGAAAATCGTCCAGCGAGTCCATCAGGATCACGAAAGTTTTTTTGGATCGGGTAAAACCGTCTATAACAATGGATTTGGCATACTCAAAGGTGATCCTATCGTACCCTCTTAGAATTTCGGAAGCATCTCCATTTGGATTTTTGTTCATCACATCATCCAACAGGGTGGCAAGATTCGACAGCACGCCGTCCACATTGTCGCTATTGCCGACGTTGATTTTATCCAAATACGCATTAACTACATACAGATCATCCTCCGACAATAGCGAAGACCTTCTGATCTCTGAAAATACACTGATCCATAAAACCGTTTCCCAAAGTTCTGAAACCATTTCTGGAAAAACAGCGTCTTTTGTCATCCGTTGTATGACCCTTGCCATGTGCCCAAGCACGCGTGCAGTTCTGATCTCGGTATAAAAATCATATTGCTTGTCAAAGAATACACTTCGCAGATAATAGGTTTTCCCCGATCCTCTGCGCCCAATAATTATGGACGGTCGGTTGCGGAGATTTTTATACGTCCAGTTATGTTGTTCAAATAAAAGTTTCAAGGCATTAATATCGTTTGAATCAATATCAACCGAATCGATCGGACCAAATGGCTCATCTTTGGTAATGTAGGGACTGATGGCGTTTAACAATGAATAGATCCTCCGTCGCAGTTTATATCCATTGGAAAATTATACAACAAACCACTTTCTTTGCATCGAAAAAAGTTGTCAGTCGATCAAATCAGACAAATCCAGTCCGAATGATTGACTTTGATTTGTGAAAATCGTATAATTATCTATTGTTTTTCAAACATTTTATAAATAAGAAAGAAGGTTGCCATGGGAAAAGTTTTTATCAGTTACTCTCGTCGTGATAAGGATGCTGTAAAACAAATCGTTGCTCAATTAGAGGCAGAGGGTATTCCTGTTTGGTTCGATACCGAAGATATCAAACCAGGATATCAATGGCGCAGACAGATTGTTGAGGGCATTGATACCGCCGAGGCTTTTGTTCTTCACCTTTCGCCAGATTCTGCCGCATCAGAAAATGTATTAAAAGAATTGAATCTGGCTGAAGAGTCTTTGGAATCTTTTATTCTGCCCATCATGCTCAAGGAAACGAAAATCCCGGATGAGATGCGTTACCAACTGGCAGGCACTCAATTCATTGCCTATTATCTCGACCAGAAAAGAGGCGTCCGCGATCTGATCGCAGAGATCAAGAAGAAACGTAGCATTGCGGCTGAAAAACCACCTGTCCAACCGCCTGCTTTTCGTGAGATCGAAATTGTCCTGGAAAACACGACTAGGAGCAGTTTTGGCAAAGAAGCGCAGCAAAAATTTTTGGAGACTCTAGGCGAAGTGATTCAAGGCTCCATTGTGGGGGTAGCGACAAACTACATCATTACGCGCGTCGAAGAAGAGATTTAAACCCATGACACGCCTGCATGTGTTTATAAAAGTAGCCAGCGATGATGCTTTCGAGTTGAAGGCACAGGCGCTCAATAATGATTCCCGTCTTAAGGCAGCCGGGATTGCTGCATTAAAATTCGCAACCGACAAGCTTTATGTTGCCGGCGGCGAATTCCTAACCGAATTGCCCGCTCAGGAAACCCCTGCCGCTCCTTCCAACGAGAGTCCCCAAGTTCTTGCCAGTGGCAGTGGACCAAGGCTGCATGTTTTTGTGCGCGTCATCAACAAGGATGATGCCTACGATCTGAAATCCAAATACTTGAATGGAGACCCTCTTTTACAGGAGGCAGGGGTCACGGAAGTAAAATTGGTAAGGAAACAGGCTTTCGTACCTATCCCTGTTCAGCATGTGGAACAACCCGCGGTTAAAAAACCACCCCCGCCCGCCAAAAAAGAGAAACCAAAGTCATTGGGATGTTTGAAGTGGGGAATCATTCTGGGCGTAATTGGCGCCATATTTGTGTTTGGCGGACTATTTTTGGTTGGTGCTTTGACGCCAGTTCCCGCAACACCCGTACCCAACAAGCCTCCAACAGCAATTGTGGCACGCGCAAATACTGCCACACCTTTTGTTGCTCCGCGCCGCACATCTACATCTGCTCCTAGAATAATTCCTCCTACTCCTACAGATACTCTGATGCCGGTGGTTGCCCAGCCAGATTGTTCAAATGATTTTTCCAGCAATATCAACGACTGGTCATATTTCTTTGTCGATGGATTAACTTATTATCTTACTGACTCTCATCATGATAATGATTTTTACGGCATCGACAATGAGGGCTGGTATCTTTTCGATATCCAACGCGGAAACTATTGGGTGTATTCCATTTGCAATACGGTTGATTATGGCGATGTGCAAATTGATGTAGACGCCCAGAATTTGGGCGAAAACGACAGCAGCGCAACTATTGTCTGCCGTTACACCCCGGGCGTAGGTCTGTACGAATTCAACATATTCAACGATGGCCAATATCAGATCTTATTCTCCGACTTTAATGGAACCACCATAACCATTGCAGACGGAGGCTCCAATTTTATAAAAACAAACAACGAGATTAATCATTACACTGCCATCTGTCAGGGTAATGTATTCACCCTTTACGTAAATGGCAGTTTGGTTAAACAAGCCAGGGACGATAATTCCATACTTAGCTCGGGCAAAATAGGGCTTGCCGAAGCTTATTCAGACTACCCAGCCACTGTGCGGTTCGACTATATAACGGTCAGTCAGCCATAAAAGAAATCGGGTGAAGCCAGCAAAGCTTCACCCGATTTCTTTTCATTTGCCTTTTATTTTTGCCCTACGTAACTGCACCATTCCTCATACTTCTTCACCTTGCCACGGATCGCTTCGTGGTACACATCCTGGATCTTGCGCGTCACGGGTCCAGTTTTGCCTTCGCCGATCTTGCGGAAATCGATCTCGCTCAAGCCGATACATTCGGCGGCGGTTCCACAGACAAAGACCTCGTCCGCGATGTAAAGTTGGTCACGGGAAATGGGCTGTTCCAGAATCTTGTACCCCAAATCCTGCGCGATGGTATGGATGGAGTGACGTGTAATGCCTTCGAGCACCGGCGCTGTGGAGGGCGTGATGATCTTGCCATGCCGCACCACGAAAAGATTTTCGCCCGTACATTCGGCGATGAACCCTTGCGGATCAAGCATGATCGCTTCGTCAAATCCCAATCGCACCGACTCGGTTTTTGCAAGGAAACTATTTGCGTAGTTGCCGGAAATTTTCGCCTTGGTCATCATCACATTCGGATGATGACGCGTGAATGACGAAATGTTGGCGCGAATTCCTTTTTCCATTGCTTCTTCGCCGAGGTAGTTACCCCATTCCCAGGCGGCAATCGCCAGCGAAGGCTTTCCGCCATCCACGGTCAGGTTCCAGCCGCCGCCATCGAGATAGATCAACGGGCGGATGTAGCAATCCTTGAAACCATTGGCGCGCACGGTATCTTTTATCGCTGTCGTGATCTGTTCCACGGTGAATGGCATCTCGCGAAAACCAAAGATATGCGCCGAGTCAAGCAGGCGTTCAGCGTGTTCCTTTAACCGAAAGACTGCGGGTCCCTTCGGCGTATCATATGCGCGAATGCCTTCAAATACCGCCGCTCCATAATGCAAAGCAGGCGTGAGAAAATGCAAAGTTGCTTTTTCGTACGGCAGCATTTCGCCGTTCATCCAGATGAATTTCGATTCCATGCCCATGATAATTTCTCCTTTTTATTTTGTAGGGGCTGAGCATTGCTCCACTCCTACGTAGATTATAAATTTTTGATAATTTCATCCGCCATCTGACGGGTGGATAATTTACCGCCGATGTCGGCAGTACGCGCGCCGTCCGTGATGGTCTTGTCCACGGCTTTCTCGATGGCGGCGGCTTCGGCTTCCAGGTTGAAGGAATGGCGCAGCATCATGGCGGATGAAAGAATCGTCCCCGTTGGATTTGCGATTCCCTTGCCTGCGATATCCGGCGCGGACCCGTGGATCGGTTCATACAAGCCGACAGTTGATTTGCCCAAACTGGCAGAGGGCAACATCCCCATTGACCCTGCCAAGACCGATGCCTCGTCCGTCAGAATGTCGCCGAACATGTTCTCAGTGACCACCACATCCATCCACGCGGGACCAGTTATCAGCCGCATGGACGCGGTATCCACCAGCATGTGATCGAGTTCCACGTCCGCATTTTCTTTTCCAATTTGAGTCGCAATCTGACGCCACAAACGGGAGGTTTCCAGCACGTTGGCTTTATCCACCGAGGTGACTTTTTTCTTACGTCCTTTTGCCAGTTTGAAAGCCAGTTCCATCACGCGGCGGATTTCGTAGTCGTAATATTCCAGCGTATCCACAGCGCGCTCGCGCCCATCTTTGATATCACGTCCCTTGGGCCATCCGAAGTATAGCCCGCCTGTGAGTTCGCGCACGACGAGGATATCCACGCCTTGCAATTTCTCAGGCTTGAGCGGCGACCATTCCATCAGCGCGGGGTGCACCTTGACCGGGCGCAGGTTTGCGAACACGCCAAGACCTTTTCGCAAAGCGAGCAATCCGCGCTCGGGACGGTCTTTGGCGGCGGGGTCATCCCATTTTGGACCACCCACCGCACCCAGCAAAACTGCATCCGCAGACTGGCAATCGGCGAGGGTCTCGTCAGTGAGTGATGAGCCATATTTATCAATCGAGCAACCGCCCATCAGGCGTTCTTTATATTCAATCGTGTGTTTATATTTGCTGGCAATAAAATCCAGCACGCGCACGGCTTCTGCGACCACTTCGGGTCCGATGCCGTCGCCGGGGAGGAGGGTGATTTTGAAGTTCAAGAAAGTCTCCGTAAATCTCCAATCACCAGTTACTAATTACTGTAATTGGAGATTGGTAATTGGTGATTAATGTGCCACCATCAAACCGTATTCCACCGAATCTGCCAGCGCGCGCCAGCTTGCTTCGATAATATTCGCGCTTGCGCCGACGGTGCTCCAGCGGCTGGTGTCGTTGCGCGTGTCGATCAGTACGCGGGTGATGGCTGCTGTGCCGTGATCTGAATCCAGAATACGGACTTTGTAATCGGACAGATGAAAATTCGCCACTTGCGGATAATAGCCAACCAGCGCTTTTCGCAAAGCATTGTCCATTGCGTTGACCGGGCCGTTGCCTTCGGCAGCGGTGTGAAGCACTTCGCCCTGCACGCGCACCTTGACCATGGCTTCGGCGAAGATGCCGCGCTTGTCACGATGTTCAACATTGACAAAGAAATCGATCAACTCAAACGGAGGCTTGTAGCCGTATTCCTGCCGCTTCAACATCATCGTCACAGAGGCTTCGGCAGCTTCAAATGAGAATCCACGTGATTCAAGTTCCTTGAGTTCGTTGAGCACGCCGACCACTTCCTCGCCTTCCACTTCCACGCCATGTTCCTCGGCTTTGCTGAGCAGGTTGCCGCGCCCCGAAAGATCCGAGACCACCACGCGCATTTTGTTGCCGACGAGTTCGGGTTCAACGTGCTGATAGGATTGCGCGCTCCGTCGCATTGCGGCGACATGCACACCGCCTTTGTGCGCGAAAGCGGATTTGCCCACAAACGGCAAATGCTCGTCGGGTGTGATGTTGGCAACTTCGGCGACGAAATGCGAAAGGTCGTACAGGTGGGCGAGTTTTCCTTCGGGCAGGCATTGATAGCCCATTTTGAGTTCCAGATTTGCCATGACCGAAATCAGGTTGACGTTGCCACAGCGTTCGCCGACACCGTTGACGGTTCCCTGAACTTGAATTGCGCCTTCGCGCACTGCCGTCAGAGAATTGATAACTGCCATCTCGCCGTCGTTGTGGGTGTGGATTCCAAATGGATGCTTGATCGCGAGTTTCATTTCGCGGATGATGCGTTCCACTTCCCAGGGTAACGTGCCGCCGTTGGTATCGCACAGCACAACCGTTTCCGCGCCGCCGCGGATCGCAGCTTGCAGAGTTTCCAACGCATAAGCTGAATCTGTTTTGTAGCCGTCGAAGAAATGTTCGGCGTCGTAGATGACTCGCTTGCCATTGGACTTGAGATAGGTGACAGAATCTTCGATGATGCGCAGGTTGTCTTCGTTGGTGGTCTGCAAAACTTCCTTGACGTGCAGTGTCCACGTTTTGCCGAAGATGGTGCAGACGGGCGTGCGCGAATCAAGCAGCGCCTTGATGTTGGCGTCGTCCTCAGGTCCGCCTTTGACACGGCAGGTGGAACCGAACGCGGCGATCAGCGAATTCTTCCATTGCATGTCGTGGGCGCGTTCGAAGAATTCAACATCCTTTGGATTTGATCCAGGCCAGCCGCCTTCGATGAATGTCACGCCGAAAGCATCCAGCCGCTGCGCCACGCGGACTTTGTCGTTGGCTGAAAGTGTGAAGCCTTCAGATTGCGTGCCGTCGCGCAGAGTGGTGTCGTAGATTTGGATTTGCATATTTTTCCTTATGTCATTGCGAGGGCGCATTTGCTTTTTGCCCGAAGCAATCCCTAGCAATGAGGAGATTCCTCATCGCACTGGTGTACGGCGCAAGTGTCGTCGGGAAGAACACCCTCCTCGCAATGACAGTTATGCTTTTGCCTCAAACTCCGCGATCTGCTTCTCAAAACCGAGGATATACCCAAGTTCATCAATGCCGTTTAATAAACAAGTTTTGTTGAACGGGTCAATCGGGAAGGTGACCGAACCTCCGGGGAAGGATAATGTTTGGGTCGCCAGATCAACTGTCAGCTCGGCGCGGGGAGCTTCTTCCACCAGATCAAAAAGCATCTTGTGAGTCGCATCATCCACGATGATCGGGATGAGTCCATTCTTCAAGGAGTTGTTGCGGAAAATATCTGCGAAGGAGGTGCTGATGGCGGCGCGGAAGCCGTAGCCGGTGAGCGCCCACGGGGCATGTTCGCGGCTCGAACCGCAGCCGAAGTTGTCTCCAGCCAGAAGAATTTGACAACCCTTCGACTCTGGCTTGTTGATGACAAAATCTGCTTTGATGGATTTGTCATCGTTGTAGCGCCAGTTGAAAAAAAGCGCGTCGGCGAGATTGTTCTTGTCGGTGACTTTCAAGAACTGCGCGGGGATGATTTGATCTGTGTCAATGTCGTTGACGGGCAGCGGCATGACGCGGGAGGTTAGTGTTGTAAAGTTTGCCATAGTTCTCCAATTCAGAATTCTGAATTACAAAATCGTTCTCGGGTCAGTGACCTTGCCATGAATGGCTGTCGCCGCCGCTGTAATAGGGCTTGCCAAAAATGTGCGTCCGCCTTTGCCTTGACGACCCTCGAAGTTGCGGTTGCTGGTGGAGACGGCATATTGACCGGGTTGAAGTTGATCGCCATTCATTGCGATACACATTGAACATCCTGCTTCGCGCCATTCCGCGCCTGCTTCTTTGAAGATGATGTCCAAGCCTTCCAGTTCAGCCTGCTTCTTGATGTCCTGCGAACCTGGGACAACCATTACGCGAGTGGACTCGGAAACCTTACGCCCTTTCAACACGGCAGCGGCGAGGCGCAGGTCGGAGATGCGCGAGTTGGTGCAACTGCCGATGAAGACCACATCCACTTTTTTTCCGAGCAGAGATTGACCCGGCTGTAAGCCCATGTAGTTCAGCGCTTTTTCGAACGCGGCTTTTTGCGAAGGTTCGGTAAATGATTCGGCGCTGGGGACGCGGTCTGTGATTCTCATGCCCATGCCGGGATTGGTGCCATAGGTAATCATAGGCTCCATCTCGGAGGCGTCGAGTGTGATGGTCTTATCGTAGACCGCGCCTTCGTCGCTGGGCAATGTTTTCCAGTAGGCAACGGCTTTGTCCCAGTCTGCGCCTTGCGGGGCGAACTCACGGCCTTTGAGATATTCGAAGGTTGTTTCGTCGGGGGCGATCATGCCTGCGCGCGCGCCGCCTTCGATGGACATGTTGCAGATGGTCATGCGCTGTTCCATGGTCAAGCCGCGGATGGCTTCGCCAGTGAATTCGAAGACGTGACCGGTCCCGCCACCAACGCCGATCTTGGCAATTAACGCGAGGATGATGTCTTTGGCTGATACGCCTTCGGCTAAATTCCCATTCACGCGGACTTCGTATGTCTTGGGTTTATTTTGCAAAAGACATTGAGTGGCGAGAACATGCTCCACTTCGGAGGTGCCGATGCCGAAAGCCAGCGCGCCAAACGCGCCATGTGTGGCGGTGTGACTGTCGCCGCAGACGATGGTCATGCCGGGCTGGGTGCGCCCAAGTTCGGGTCCGATAACGTGGACAATGCCGCGATGCGGACTGGTCATGCCGTGCAGGGTGATCCCAAATTCGGCAGCATTGGTTTCCATTTGCTTGATTTGGGCGGCGGCCATTGCGTCTGCAATTGGGACCTCTATCGGCGTAGTCGGGATGGAGTGATCCATCGTCGCGAGGGTTTTATCGGGGCGGCGGACTTTTAATCCGCGTTGGCGCAGACCCGTGAAAGCCTGCGGGGAGGTGACTTCATGCACGAGGTGCAGGTCAATGTAAAGGACAGCGGGAGATGCAGGTTGTTCAGCGACAACATGCGAGTCCCAGATTTTTTGGAGTAGAGTTTTTGGCATAAGATTTAGTTATGTCATTGCGAGGAGGATGCTCTTCCCGACGAAGCAATCTCCAACTGTATGAGGGATTGCTTCGTCGCAACGAACGCTCCTCGCAATGACACGATTAGCTTTCAGCGGCGTCCTTATCATCCGTAGCAGAATCATTTTGAGGTGCAGATGAGAACACACTTGTGTCCCATCCCGATGGGATGGTTTGCGGTTCGGGGAAAGGGTTGCGGGTATCGGTTTTGTTTTCATCTTGAGTGTTCATGGTTTTCTCCTGGTTATCCAAGCATCACGCCAAAATCGTTGGTCACGGGCTGCGTGCCTTCGGTCATGGCGATGAATAATTTATTGAGGGCGTTGATATAGGCTTTGGCACTGGCAACGATAATGTCGGTGTCTGCGCCGTGACCGCCATAGACGCGGGCGTAGGTCATTTCGCTTTGCGCGTCCATTGTGTGCTGGCTGTCGTCTTCGCTCTTAATGCGGACGGTCACTTCGCCGAGCGCGTCGATGCCTTCGGTGACGGCATGGACGTTGAACTCAAGCAATTTGCACGGTGTTTTGATAATGGCGTCAATCGCTTTGTAGGTCGCATCCACGGGACCGGTGCCCATCGAGGCGAAGTTGTAAATCTCGCGGTCGGGTCCGCGCAAGCGGACGGTGGCGGTGGGCATGCCGAGCGTGCCGCATGAAACCTGCAAACCTTCGAGGTGGAAAACATCTCGCGGCTGATAAAACTCATCGGCGATCAGCGCTTCGAGATCGGCATCCGTGATGACTTTCTTGCGGTCGGCTAATTCCTTGAAGCGCGTGAAGGCTTTGTTGAGTTCGTCATCGTCAAGCGAATGTCCCATTAGTGCAAGCCGCGAGCGCAGGGCGGCGCGTCCGGAATGTTTGCCCATCACCAGCGTGGTTTGATTGACGCCCACATCTTCGGGGCGCATGATCTCATACGTGGTCTGGTGCTTCAACATTCCATCCTGATGAATGCCCGCTTCGTGCGCGAACGCGTTCGCGCCGACAATCGCCTTATTCGGCTGTACCACGATGCCCGTGTAATTGCTGACCAGTTTGCTGATGCGTGAGAGTTGCTTCGTTTCAATTCCCGTTTCGAGGTTGAAGATCGGGTGACGGGTCTTGAGCGTCATCACTACTTCTTCGAGCGACGTATTACCTGCGCGTTCGCCGATGCCGTTGATGGTCACTTCAGCCTGGCGCGCGCCCGCCTGAATCCCAGCCAGCGCGTTGGCGGTTGCCAGTCCGAGATCATCGTGGCAATGCACTGAAACTGTGATGCCCTCATGCATGCCCGGCGTGTGCTTGATAATGCCATCGATCAACTTGAAATATTCATCGGGCGTGGTGTAGCCGACCGTGTCAGGAATATTCAACGTGGTTGCGCCAGATTTAATTGCTTCGCCCAGCACGACATACAAAAACTCAGGCTCGGAGCGCCCCGCATCTTCGGGGCTAAACTCCACGTCCGCGCATAAGGTCCGCGCGTATGCAACCATCTCGGAAACACGCTGTACCACTTCCTCGGGATCCATTTTGAGTTTGTGCTTCATGTGGATCGGCGACGTGGCAAGAAAAGTATGGATGCGCGGCTTCTGCGCATCTTTGACCGCTTCCCACGATTTATCAATATCGGATTTATTCGCGCGAGCCAAACCTGCGATGGTTGGAACCTTCACTTCTGGATCACCCTTGGGCGGGTTGCCAATCTCGACAGCGATTCGTCTGACAGCTTCCAGATCGTCAGGCGAAGCGGCGGGGAATCCAGCTTCGATAATATCCACGCCCATCCGCGCTAATGACCGCGCCACTTCCAACTTTTCAGCCGAGGTCATCGTCGCGCCAGGGGATTGTTCGCCATCGCGTAGGGTTGTATCAAAAATCTTTACGTAGTTATTCATCGAGTCTCCTTCTGGAGTGCGACAGCTTGCTGTCGCAGTAATGGAGCAAGCTCCATCACTCCAGAGTCAAGAGTTACTTCTTCCAATTCTCAGGTCTCAAAGACCTAACCGCCGCCCCTGCCTGCCACATTTCAGAATCATGGAAAACGGCTAATTCCTCTTCCAGCTTTTCGCGATAATCATCGCGGCTATTAGCTTCGAGGGTGATACGCGCTTCGTTGCCGGTGATGACCGATTCGTAGAGCGCGTCAAACACAGGCGCTACCGCATCGCGGAAACGTGGATGCCAGTCCAGTGCGCCACGCTGGGCGGTGGTGGAGCAGTTGGCGTACATGAAGTCCATGCCGTTTTCGCCGACGAGACGAATCAAGGATTGTGTGAGTTCTTCGACAGTTTCGTTGAAGGCTTCGCTGGGGGAATGTCCATGTTTGCGCAGGACGTTGTACTGCGCTTCCATCACGCCAGAGAGTGCGCCGATCAGAACGCCGCGCTCGCCTGTCAAATCACTATAGACTTCATTCTTGAAAGTAGTCGGGAATAAATATCCCGCGCCGATGGCAATGCCCAAAGCGATGGCGCGTTCGTTTGCGCGGCCGGTGTGATCCTGGTGGACGGCATAACTGGCGTTGATTCCGCTGCCAGCTAGAAAATTACGGCGAACACTTGTGCCGGAACCCTTGGGCGCGACGAGAGCCACATCCACGTGTGGAGGAGGCACAACGCCGGTATCATCCTTGAAGGTGACGGAGAAGCCGTGCGAGAAATACAGCATGTCGCCTTCGTTCAAACATTCAACCAACTTCGGCCATTGTGAACGCTGACCAGCATCGGAAAGCAAGTATTGAATAACAGTCCCTTTTTCTGCGGCTTCTTCCACATTGAATAATGTCTTGCCGGGAACCCAGCCGTCTGCAACGGCCTTGCTCCAGTTTTTCGTGCCTTCGCGCTGACCGACAATCACGTTGATGCCGTTGTCGCGCATGTTCATCGCCTGCGCGGGACCCTGCACGCCATAGCCAAGTACAGCCACGACTTCATTCTTCAACACTTCCCGTGCCTTCTCAAGCGGAAATTCTTCGCGAGTTACTACGTCTTCCACTGTGCCGCCAAAATTTATTTTTGCCATGATTTCTTTTCTCCTAGTTTTAGTTTTCGTCATTGCGAGGGCGGTGCTCTTGCGAAGCAGCCCGAAGCAATCTCCAATAATTTGGCTGGGATTGCTTCATCGCAAAGTACGCTCCTCGCAATGACGGATTATTTTAGTTACGGCGCCATTTCCGCCATTTCAGATAAGTCTTCGTAGCGATTCCCAGTTACGCCGGGGACGCGGCGCACGCCGTCGTTGACGCCGCGAGTCATGGATACCTGTCCCGTGCGGACCATTTCCACAATGCCAAGCGGACGCAGTAACTCGATCATGCCTTCGATCTTGTCTTCGGTGCCGGTGATCTCGACGATCACCGCGTCAGCCGCCACGTCCACGATGCGGGCGCGGAAGATTTCAGAGAGGCTGTTAACTTCGGCGCGTTTATCGGGACCGACCTTCACCTTGATCAGAGCCAGGTCACGGGTCACCGAAGGTTGATGCGTGACGTCCTGCACATCGATCACGTTGACCAGTTTGTACAGATTCGCTTCGATCTTGTGCGCGTCCATGTCGCCGTTGGGACAATCCACCACCACGGTCATGCGCGAGACTTCGGGGTTTTCCGTCCGCCCGACAGCCAGCGATTCAATATTGAAGTTTCGGCGGCGAAACAGCGAAGCCACACGGTTCAAAACGCCAGGTTTATTTTCTACTAATGCAATGAAAGTGTAGTTCATAATATTCTCCTCATGTCATTGCGAGGAGGGTGTTCTTCCCGACGAAGCAATCTTCCTCATAATTTGGGGATTGCTTCGGGCAAAGAGTGCCCTCGCAATGACATATTATTTCAACGGTCTCTGCAACATCTGATCCAGCGCCGCGCCTGCGGGAACCATCGGGTAGACTGCGTCTTCCTGCTCCACGCGGAACTCGATCACCGTTGGACCTTTGATGCTGCGTGCCCAGGCAATCGCTTCTTCCACTTCTTCGGGTTTGGTCACAAGCCTTGCAGGGACTCCGTGCGCTTCGGCAAGTTTTACAAAATCGGGCGAGAGCATGTTCACGGCGGAGTAGCGCTTTTCGAAGAAGAACTCCTGCCACTGACGCACCATGCCGAGGAAACTGTTGTTCATGATCGCCACCTTGACGTTTGCATTTTCCTGCACGGCAGTGGTCAACTCTGCGGCGGTCATCTGGAAACCGCCGTCACCTGCCACCGCCCATACTTCCTGATCCTTGTTCGCAAACCACGCGCCGATGGCAGCGGGCAGACCAAAGCCCATCGTGCCTGCGCCGCCGGATGTGAGCCAGCGGTTCGGCCTATCCAGCGCGTAATATTGCGCCGTCCACATTTGATGCTGACCGACATCCGTGGTGATGATCGCGTCGCCGGCTGTGGCTTTCCAAATGGAAGCGATCATATGCGGCACGTATAACTTGCCGTCATCCGGCCAGTTCATGATGCTGCGCGCATCGGCTTCGGTTTTCCAATCGCTGATCTGCTTCTTCCATTCTTCGTGATCGTATTCGTCCACCATTGGAATAAGGTCATTTAGAACAGTGTTCAAATCGCCGACAAGCGGAACATCCACCGCCACGTTCTTGTGTACTTCGGATGGATCAATCTCGACATGAATTTTCTTCGCGTGCGGTGCGTAGGTTTTCAATGTACCGGTTACGCGGTCATCAAAGCGCATTCCGAAAGCAAGGATCAAATCCGAATTCTGGATCGCCATGTTGGTGTGAACTTCGCCGTGCATACCCATCATGCCGAGACCCAATTCATGCGAAGCGGGGAACGCGCCGAGTCCCAGCAATGTGCTTGCCACTGGCGTTTGCGTCTTGACCGCAAAGTTCATCAATGCTTCTTCTGCATGAGACATCAACACGCCATGTCCGCATAAAATGATCGGGCGCTGTGCCTTCTCGATCAACTTGACCGCCCGCTCTAGTAAGTCCTTTGGCGCATGGTCAACAGGCTGATAGCCGGGAAGTTTTACATTTTCAGGATAGACAAACTCACATTGCTCGACCTGCGCGTTCTTACAGAAGTCGATCAGCACGGGACCGGGGCGTCCGCTGCGGGCGATGTAAAATGCTTCGCGCACAACTTCTGCAATTTCATCGGCGCGGGTCACAAGGTAATTGTGTTTCGTGATCGGCAACGTGATGCCGGTCATGTCCACTTCTTGAAATGCATCGCCGCCGATCAGGTGCGCGGCAACCTGTCCCGTAATGAATACCACAGGAACAGAATCCATCATCGCCGTGGCAATGCCCGTTACGAGGTTCGTCGCGCCGGGGCCGGAAGTCCCCATCGCCATGCCCACCTTGCCCGAAGCGCGCGCGTATCCATCTGCCATGTGCGCGCCGCCCTGCTCATGCCGCACCAACACGTGATGGATCGGGTAGCTCAACATCGCGTCGTAGATCGGCATGTTCGCCCCGCCCGGATACCCGAAGACGACCTCCACGCCTTCGCGCACCACACATTCCCACATAATTTCAGCGCCTGTTTTTTTCATTCTCTCTCCTTTGATTTCATGTCATTGCGAGGAGGATGCTCTTTCCGACGAAGCAATCTCCAGTTAAGTGGGAGATTGCTTCGGGCAAAGAACAAGAGCGCCCTCGTAACGACATTAGCTTTCGAGTATTGCGCCCGTATCTGCGCTGGTCACAAAATGCGAATAGCGTTTCAACCATTTGGATGTAGTTGTGGATTTGAACGGAGGCAGCGCATCCAGCCGACTTTGAATCTCGGCGTCGCTCAACTTAACGTTGAGACTGCGCGCCACCAAATCAATTTGGATCACATCCCCAGCTTTGAGCGCCCCAATTGGACCGCCCGCGGCCGCCTCGGGTGACACGTGACCGATGCACGCGCCGCGCGTCCCGCCGCTGAATCGCCCGTCGGTGATGAGCGCAACTTTGTCTCCGAGTCCCTGTCCCATAATGGCGGCGGTGGGGGAGAGCATTTCCTGCATTCCCGGCCCGCCCTTGGGACCTTCGTAGCGGACGACGACCACATCCCCCGCCTTGACCTGACCAGCCAAAATCCCAGCCATCGCCTCATCCTGTGATTCGAAAATCACGGCTGGGCCTTCGAACTTCATCATGGCTTCACTGACGCCGCCCACCTTGACTACTCCGCCTTTGGGAGCAAGATTGCCAAACAAAATGGACAGTCCGCCGCGCTTGGAATATGCGTTTTCATATTTATGAATGACTTCTTCGTCTTTGATCTCTGCGCCTTGGATTGATTCCCCCAGCGACTTGCCTGTCACGGTCATACGGTCAAAATGCAACATGCTTGTCCCGCGCTGGACTTCGTTCAAAATGGCCGGGATGCCGCCCGCACGGTGGACATCTTCCATGTGCCACTTGCCTGCCGGACTCACTTTGCAAATATGCGGCACTTTATCGGACACAGAATTGATGCGGCTCAGTGGATAATCCAGGCCGGCTTCGTTGGCTAATGCCAAGGTGTGCAAGACAGTATTTGTCGAGCCGCCCATTGCCATGTCCAATGCGAAGGCGTCATCAAGTGCATCGGCGGTGACAATGTCTCGTGGCTTGATGTCGCGTTCGAGCAGACTCATGATCTGTGCGGCGGCTGTCTTTGCCAGGGCTTCGCGTTCGGGGGTCTTTGCCAAGGCTGAGCCATTGAAAGGTAATGCCAGTCCGAGCACTTCCATCAAACAGTTCATTGAGTTGGCGGTGAACATGCCTGAGCAGGAACCGCAGGAAGGGCAGGCAAATTTTTCCAAAATGGTCAATCGCTTTTCGTCAATTTTCCCCGCTGAAAATGCGCCGACGCCTTCAAAGACTGAGATCAAGTCAATCGTTTCGCCATCGGGAGTCTTGCCTGCGGCCATCGGTCCACCCGAAACAAAAATGGTGGGGATGTTGACGCGCATGGAGGCCAGCAACATGCCAGGCACGATCTTGTCGCAGTTGGGGATGCAGACCATCGCGTCAAACCGGTGAGCTTCGATCATGGTCTCGACACAGTCGGCGATCAACTCGCGCGAGGGGAGCGAGTATTTCATCCCCGCGTGACCCATCGCGATGCCATCATCTACGCCGATGGTGTTGAACTCAAATGGCACACCGCCCGCCGCGCGGACAGCGTCCTTTACCAGTTTGCCGAAATCCTGCAAATGCACATGCCCTGGGACAATATCCACATAAGAATTCACAATGGCAACAAACGGCTTTTGGAAATCCTCCTCCTGCACACCCGTGGCGCGCAACAAAGCGCGGTGCGGCGCTTTCTCATAACCTTTCTTGACTGTATCTGATCGCATACGGCTCCTTTGGTACTCCCCTCTCCTCTTAGGAGAGGGGTTAGGGGTGAGGTAGATAAAAAAAAGAGCCGCCCGTGGTTAGGGCGGCTCTCGTTCTACTTACTCAGTGATTTACTTTGCTCTCACCGTTGCCATCCTAACCGAAAATTGATCCTTAATAATAAGGACCGCAAGGACTACTACAATAAGGTTGAGGGAGGACAAAGTTGTATACATGAGCGTGTGATTTCGTCCGATTATAGGCAGAAACGGAAATCCGTCAAGGGGAAGATGTAGGATTCGGATGAAAGAAGATGACTGTTGGTTTGCAAAATAATCAGCAATTCCCGTTATGGGTAAATACAAGGGTAGATTTGGAAATGCTTTCGTAAACATTGCATATTCCGTGGCGTCTAAACTGAGATAAATCCTGTGGTTCTTTCAAACAAACGGTGGTCGCCA
>Ga0335397_10000826_pt1 | contig 41527 bp, 34 predicted proteins | sample MAT04_FD_205740 | JGI IMG/M metagenome (GOLD analysis project Ga0335397, IMG submission 205740) | Freshwater microbial communities from Lake Fryxell liftoff mats and glacier meltwater in Antarctica - MAT-04 (spades assembly) (version 2) ... | reverse complement strand
GCTCATCGTTCAACTTTCGAGCAGACCACGACCCACTTTGCGGATGCGACCATCGGCACGCATTTCGATGAACAGCTTGTCGAGCACGCCGTTGATGAAGTTCTTGCTCTTAGGCGTGCTGTAGGCCTTGGCGATCTCAATGTATTCGTTCAAGGTCACTTTCACCGGTATCTGGTCGAATATGCGCACTTCGGTGAGCGCCATTTGCATCAGGATCATGTCGCTGAGGGCGATCCGGTCGCTTTCCCAGTTGGCTGATCTCTCCGAGATGGCCTTTTCATGCTCCTCGCCGAACGCGATGGTCTTGCGAAAGAGTGCGGAAATGAAGTCGTTGTCTTCTTTGGGATCGCGGATCAGTTCCTCCATCGCCAGGTCGGCGGAGTCCACCTCGCGCATCTGTTCGATGGTGCGTTTCACTAAGCTGGCGGCCAAGTCCAGATCCTCCAACCAGGTGATGCTGCGGCCCTCGTACACCTCCTGCAGGTCCTCGTAATTGGCGATCACCTCGGTGAAAAGCTGGAGTATGAAGCCTTGGTCCCGCTTGAAGCTCTTCGGCGATTCCTGCAAGTAAGCCACGAAGAGCTCGTTGCTTTCCAACTCGCGGTATAGCGTCGTGAACAGCTCGTGGTTGCCCACCCAACTGATCTTTCGCTTCTCGCATTCGATGCGAAGCCGGTCGCTTTGTGCAAGGGTGCGCAACACCGGATTATCCACGAAACGCAGGTTCGGCGCGAGATCCTCGGCCGTTGGAAGACGCTTCTTCTTACGCTCCTCCTGGATCAGTTCGGCCACATGGCGCAATTCACCGAAGACGAGCAGCAAGGAGAGATAGAGGTCGTAGGTGCGCTCCACGCCGTTGAACAGTTCCTTCTCGATCCGCGCCGCACTGGCGTTATCGCTTTGCCAATAAGCATAGAGCGACTGGAAGGCCTTGATGCGGAGGTAACGGCGGTTGAGCATGCAGGAGGTTAGAAACGAATGGCGGCTTGGCGCATGCTGCTGATGCGGTGTTCGGCGGCTTGGTTGGCTGCGAGGTAGGTCGGAATGCCTAGATCGGCGCTGGCCTTGAAGATGCGGAGCGCGGTAGTGTGGATCTCCTCGGTCTGCAACAATGCTGCTTTCCGGTTGTATCCGCGACGTTCCCATGAGCAATTGATGATGCCCCCGGCGTTGATCAGGAAATCAGGCGCATACAGGATACCTTTCTCCATTACCGCCTTACCGTGGAGCGATTCATCGGCGAGCTGATTGTTGGCGGCGCCAGCGATCACGCTACACTTCAAGCGCTTCAATGTGTCGTCGTTCACAGTGGCACCCAACGCGCAAGGCGAATAGATGTCCATGTCGATATCATAGATCTCATCCGGCTTCACCAACGTGATGCTCGGATACTCGGCTTTGATCGCAGCCAGTTTCTCATCGTGGATATCGGTGAGGTAGACCTTCGCGCCATCCTTCACCAAATGCCCAACTAGGCCGCGGCCCACATTGCCCGCACCTTGAATGGCCACTTTGCGCCCGCTGAGGTCATCGCTACCATAGGCCGTCTTCGCAGCGGCTTTCAATCCGCAGTAAACACCGTATGCCGTTACAGGGCTCGGGTCTCCGCTCCCACCCATCTCTTCAGGCAGGCCGGCCACGTGCTTCGTTTCCTTCTGGATGTTCACCATTTCCATGGTGCTCATGCCGACATCCTCCGCCGTGATATAGCGGCCGTTCAAGCTGTCAACGAACTGCCCGAACCGGCGGAACATGGCCTCGGTCTTCTGCGTGCGTGAATCGCCGATGATCACAGCCTTACCACCGCCCAGGTCCAACCCGGCCAGCGCACTCTTGTAGGTCATGCCACGGCTCAGGCGCATCACGTCGTTCAGCGCTTCGGTTTCCGATGCGTACGGCCACATCCGCGTTCCACCCAGCGCCGGACCCAGTGTGGTGTCATGGATCGCAATGATGGCCTTGAGGCCGGTCGGTCGATCATGGCAGAAGAGCACTTGTTCGTGATCGTTCAATTCCATGCGCCCCAAGACTGGTTCGTTGGCGGAGGTTTTGGTGCTGGTGTTGACCATGGGGGTCAATGCGTTTGCGGCGTGTTGTGTGGAATGAGCATTGTAAAAGCGGTGTGCGTGCGGATCTTTCGTGCTCTGTTCAGGGTACGTTCACCCTTCGTTCACCTTACTTCCCGCCTACCTTTGCCGCGCTGTTGATGGGGCACGTTCCCGGCAAGCGGCGCAAAAGTAGCACGTTCCGGTCCCCGCTTATGCGACCGCTCCTCAAGCTTAACCCCTATCTGGCGAAGTACCGCTGGCACCTGTTGCTGGGCACGGTCTTCATTGCCCTCAGCAATCTATTCGCGGTGTACTCGCCACAGGTGGTGCGAGAGGCCATCGATCTGATCGCCCAAGGCATTGGGCAAATGCAGAAGCCCGTTTCCGAACGTGTGTTGCCCGTTCCAGAAACGTTACAGCTCTGGGTGGGCTGGACCGGCATCGATCTCCATTCCCGTTTGCAGGACCTTAACACCGAGGATGCCATGAAGGCCACCGTGGTTTGGTGCGCCGGATTGCTGGGGATCCTCTTTTTGGTCTTCGCCTTGCTGAAAGGCTTCTTCTTGTTCCTGATGCGGCAGACGATCATCGTGGTAAGCCGCTTGGTCGAGTACGATCTGAAGAACAAGATCTACGCCCACTATCAGCAGTTGGACCGTGCCTTTTATAAGCGCAACAGCACGGGTGACCTGATGAACCGGATCAGTGAGGACGTTGGTAAAGTGCGCATGTACCTAGGACCGGCGATCATGTACACGATCAATCTGGTCGTGCTTTTCGTGATGTGCATCGGCTTCATGTTGAGCGTAAACCCGGAGCTCACACTGTGGACCTTGGCACCGCTCCCGATCATGAGCATCATCATCTACCAGGTCAGCGATGTGATGAACCGTCGCAGCATGGATGTACAGGTCCACCAAAGCCGCTTGAGCACTTTGGCGCAGGAGAGCTTCAGCGGGATCCGCGTACTGAAAGCCTATGCCAAGGAGCGTATGGCGACCGACCGTTTCGCCACGGCCGCAGCGAACTACCGCGAAAAGAGCATGGCACAGGCCAAGGTGGACGCCCTCTTCATGCCGGCCATCATGCTGCTGATCGGTTTCAGCACGGTGCTCACGATCTTCATCGGCGGTAAGAAGTTGATCGAAGGCGACCCCACGGTCAGTGTGGGGAACATCGCTGAATTCGTGATCTACGTGAACATGCTCACTTGGCCCTTCGCATCGGTGGGCTGGGTCACGTCGTTGGTCCAGCAGGCCTCGGCCAGCATGGTGCGCATCAACGAGTTCCTGGACACACAGCCAACCATCGGTACAGAGTCGGACGAACTACATGAGGTGAAAGGCGCCATCACCTTCCGCAACGTCTCCTTCACCTATGCAGATACCGGAATTCGCGCCGTAGACGACGTTTCGTTCCATGTTCCCGCCGGTGGCACCCTTGCCATTGTGGGCCACACAGGAAGCGGCAAGACCACCATCGCCGAGTTGATCGGTCGTGTGTATGATGCCGCCGAGGGCGAAGTGCTGATCGATGACGTGCCGATCCGTCGCGTCTCGATGGAGCGCCTTCGTAGCAGTTTGGGCTTCGTTCCGCAGGAGACCTTGCTCTTCAGCGATTCAATCCGCAACAATATCGCATTCCGCTTGGATGGAGGAAACGACCTCGAAGCCCGCGTGATCCGCGCCGCGCAACAAGCACAGGTCCATGGCGACATCGAAGGCTTCCCACAAGGCTATGATACCCAAGTGGGCGAGCGAGGCATCACCCTTAGCGGCGGCCAGAAGCAACGGGTGAGCATTGCCCGGGCCATTATTGCAGAGCCCCGGATCCTGCTGTTCGACGATGCCCTGAGCGCCGTTGACACCGCCACGGAGGAAGCCATCCTTCGCGAACTGCGCACAGTGATGAAAGGCCGTACTACCGTCATCATCAGCCACAGGATCAGCGCCGTGCGGGATGCCGATCACATTCTCGTGTTGGAACACGGCCGCGTGGTGGAAGAAGGCACCCACGACGCTCTGATCAGCCAGAAAGGCCAATACGCCCGGTTGCACGAAGAACAGTTGCTGGAAGAGGCACGGCAAGCCGTGGTGTAAATACGGCCGCAGATGACCCAGATGAGGCAGATGAAACGCCCGTAGGATGGGCATTTCTGCATTTCTGAGCTGTCTGCGGAATCTGTGTGATCCGCGGACAAACACCCACAAGGCGCGTCAGCGCCGCCCACCCTATGGAGTTGCGAAGTTCCGGAACCCTGCTATATTTGGTTGGGCCTGCGGCTGATACGCTGCCCCAGAAGTGCCATGAACGACGATCGCGAGGATGTCTTTTCGAAGGCTGTTAGGGCCGGTAAGCGCACTTATTTCTTCGATGTGAAGAGCACGCGCGGCCGTGACCTGTACCTCACCATCACGGAGAGCAAGAAGCACACCCACGAAGATGGTACAGCCCATTACGACAAACACAAGATCTTCCTGTACAAGGAGGATTTCGAGAAGTTCTTGGATGGATTGAAGGAAGCCTTTGGTGAGATCGATCGCTTGAAAGGCACCGGGGAGTTCATTGCCGACGACCCCAACACGCCACGTCCCAACGACGACCGAACGCCATACACGGACGTGAACTTCGAGGACTTGGACCGGAAGGATATCTGAAGTCGATGCGTCCTGCTACGCGAATGGGCGTTTGCAGGGACCATACATCCCTCCCGCCACACTTCCCTGTTCAAAACTCGCCGAGTTACCAACACGGCCGAAGCGCATAACCGTCTGTTCTTTGTCGCCGTCAAGCGTTGACCCAACGGTTAGCGATCTGGCGAAAGCAACACCAAACAACAGCGAGCATGGCCAAGATCATCTCCGTCGTGAACCAGAAAGGTGGCGTGGGCAAGACCACCACCGCGATCAACCTCGCAGCCAGCCTAGGCGTGCTGGAGCGCCGTACCCTGTTAGTGGACGCCGACCCACAGGCCAATGCCACCAGCGGTGTAGGCTTCGACCCGCGGAACGTGAAGGCCAGCATCTACGAGTGCATCATCAACAACATACCGGCCACGGATGTGATCATCGGCACCGATAACCCGAATATGGACCTGATGCCGGGCCATATCGACTTGGTGGGTGCGGAGATCGAGATGATCGACATGCGCGACCGCGAGCAGCAGTTGAAGAACGTGCTGGACCAAGTGCGCGACCAGTATGATTTCATCATCGTGGACTGCTCCCCTTCCCTTGGCTTGGTAACGGTGAACAGCCTTACGGCAAGCGACAGCGTTATCGTTCCCGTGCAGTGCGAGTACTTCGCTTTGGAAGGCTTGGGCAAATTGCTCAACACCATCAAGATCGTGCAGCAGCGCCTGAACCCCGAGTTGGTGATCGAAGGCATGCTGTTGACCATGTACGACAGCCGCCTCCGCTTGGCGAACCAAGTGGTGGAAGAAGTGAAGACCCACTTCCAGCAACTGGTATTCGATACCGTGATCCACCGCAACGTGGCCTTGGGCGAAGCACCGAGCCATGGCCAGACCATCATCATGCACGATGCCACCAGCAAAGGCGCGGTGAATTACCTGAACCTGGCGCGTGAGATCCTCCAAAAGAACAGCCTCACCAGGATCCCGGACAGTGAGCGCACCGTAGCCGTTGAAGCCTAGTGTGGTAACCATGAAGTTCATTAACCATCTCCACCCCTCCTTCTCCTTCCTGCTGCGTTGGAACATTTCGCCGTAGCCAGCTGCTACGCCGTGCATGTCCCGCCTTGCATGAAGAAGAAGTAGTGGCGGATCTTTAGTCAACGAACTTCATAGCTACCACACCAGTGGATACCGAGATCATGAGCAAGAAGAAAGGCCTTGGCCGCGGCTTGAGCGCCCTGTTGGACGACCCAACGACGGACATCACCACCACGCGCGTCGATAGTGCGCCAGCTCAGCCGCGCAGTTCCAGCGCTATTGGCACCGTGCCCATTTCGCAGATCGAACCCAACCCGTTCCAGCCGCGCACGAATTTCAGCGAAGAAGCCTTGGCCGAATTGGCACAAAGCATCCGCGAGTTGGGTATCATCCAGCCCGTCACCTTGCGAAAGTTGGGCTACGACCGTTACCAGCTGATCAGTGGCGAACGCCGTTTCCGTGCCTCGCAACTGGCGGGCCTGACCGACGTGCCTGCCTACATCCGTATCGCTAACGATGAAGCGATGTTGGAAATGGCGCTGGTGGAGAACATCCAGCGCGAAGAACTCGATGCCATCGAAGTGGCCATCAGTTTCCAACGCTTGGTGGACGAAGTGAAGCTGACACAGGAGCAACTGAGCGAAAAGGTGGGCAAGGACCGCACCACGGTGACCAACTACCTGCGTTTGTTGAAGCTCCCGCCGGAGATCCAGTTGGGACTTCGCCAGCGCACCATCGGCATGGGCCATGCCCGTGCGCTGATCAATGTGAGCGATCCCGTGAAGCAGGTGGAATTGTACCAGCAGATCGTTTCCAGCCAATTGAGTGTTCGGCAGGTGGAAGACCTCGCCCGTAGCATTGTGCCGAAGGGTTTGAAGAGTTCCTCCACCAGCTCCGCCCGTCCCAACAAGGAGCTGAGCAAGTTGCTGACCCAACACATCGGCAGCCGGGTGGTGGTCAAGCAGAACCCCGAAGGCAAGGGCAAGATCGAGATCAGCTTCAAGAACGAGGATGAACTGCGCCGCATCATTGGTGCGTTGAAGGCCTGATCCGCCGAGGCGTCGCCTTGCTTGGTCCGATCCTTGCGACCTTTGCCGCGTGAAGCCGTCCCTCCTACTCGTTCTGCTCGTTGCGTTGGCGACTTCCGTTTTCGGCCAGCAGGATAGCACCACGGTGCTACCTGCGGACACCGTTGTTATTGCACCCGGCGCTATGGTCCAAGGCGGCGCGGTGGGCACACGCAGCGCGATGCCCGATACGCTGGGTTGGCGATACCATCATTCTCCCCCCAAGGGTTCCGCCCTTTCCGCTGTGCTGCCCGGTGCCGGCCAGATCTACAACAGGAAGTACTGGAAGGCCCCTATCGTATGGGCCGGATTGGGTGTGAGCTACTGGTTCGTGCAGCGCAACTCCAAAGAGTACCGCCGCTACAAGGATAACTACATCGCTGTTGTGGATGGCGACCCAACGACCATTGATGAGTTCAATGGGGATGTGAGCGCATCGCAACTCTTGGATGCTACCGACACGTACCGCAAATGGCGTGACATGAGCTACATCGCGCTCGGACTGGTGTATGTCCTTAACATCGTTGACGCCAGCGTGGACGCGAACTTCGTGCGATTCGATGTAGGGCGTGATCTTACTGTTGGCATGGGACCTTCGCTGGAAATGGCGGCACAAGGGAACGCCGGACTGCACCTCTCATTGGTGCTGCGCTAGTGTGCTATCGGCTTGGCCGAGGCCTTTACCTTCGCCCTATGCGCATCGCTTTGTACGGATACGGAAAAATGGGAAAGGCCATTGAACAGGCCGCTAAAGCGCGTGGGCATGAAATTGCTCTTCGCATCGGGACCGCCAGTGCGGGAACACCTCCGACCGGTTGTGATATCGCCATTGAATTCAGCAAACCGGAAACGGCCCTTGCGAACGTTGAACTCTGCTTGCGTGCCAAAGTGCCTGTTGTTGTCGGCACAACAGGATGGTACGATCGCATGAACGATCTGCGCGCAATGGTCACGGATACGGGCGGTAGCGTGCTCTGGGCCAGCAACTTCAGCATCGGGGTGAACCTGTTCTTCCGCGTGAACAGGATGCTCGCAGGGCTGATGGATCAACAGCCGGGATACAAAGCGCACATCGATGAGATACACCACATACACAAACAGGATGCACCAAGTGGTACGGCGATCACCCTCGCCCGCGATATCGATCTGAAGACACGACGGTATTCGGGGTGGGAACTCAAGGGGCAGGAGCAGGTACCGGTGGCAGGGAATGCCCCTGCTCCTGCTCTCGCCCCTTCAACACCTGTTCCCATCTTCAGCGAGCGCACGGGTGAAGTGCCGGGCAAACATGCTGTAAGCTGGACCAGCGGTAACGACCGGATCGTGATCACACACGAGGCCTTCGATCGTACCGGATTCGCACAAGGTGCCATCGTAGCAGCGGAATGGCTGAAAGGCCGGAAAGGACTATTCACGATGGATGATGTCCTTGACGCTCAAGTGTAAGGACAACAAATGTGAAAATGTGGGAATGCGGAAATGTGCCACCCACGGAAACCCGACATTTGGGACGGGTGTATCGATCAAGCGGCATTCCACATCTTCACACTCCCTTATTTCCACATTCGACCTTCTTCAATGATCCCCTACCTCTTTTTATTCGCCTACCTAGTTGTGCTTTTCGCAAGCCTGTGGAAATTGTTCCAAAAGGCAGGCAAACCGGCATGGGCGGGCTTCGTTCCGGGCTATAATATCCTGGTCTGGTTGCAGATCTCCGGCAAGCCGTGGTGGTGGATCTTTCTGTTCCTGGTGCCGGGTGTGAACCTGCTTATGTTCATCCTCATGAACGTGAACATCTCCATCGTGCTTGGCGAGCGTTCGTTCAAAGATCATTTGTTCATGGCGTTCGTGCCGTGGGTTAAGATCCCGCAGGTCGTGTTCTCCAACAAGTCGTTCGTTGGTCCGATCCCTGTTGCCGATCGCAAGCGCGGCCTGCTGGGCCAATGGGGCGATGCGATCCTATTCGCGGTGATCGTAGCCACTGTCTTTCGTACGTTCACTTTCGAGGCATTCACTATCCCGACGCCTTCCATGGAGAAGAGCCTGCTGGTGGGCGATTATCTATTCGTAAGCAAACTAAGTTACGGCCCGCGCCTCCCGATGACGCCGGTGACCTTCCCCTTCACGCACCACACGATGCCGTTCACGACCAGCACGCCTTCGTTCGTGAACTGGTTCAGCCAACCGTATCGGCGCATGCCGGGCTTCGGTGATCCCGAACGTGGTGATGCCGTGGTGTTCAACTTCCCCGAAGGCGATACAGTGGTGGCGAATTTCCAGAACCAGAGCTACTACCAATTGGTGCGGGACTATGGCCGGAAGAAGATCCACGATCCAAACTTCCGAATGCTGAACATGGTGGACGGGCAAGTTCGGCAAGTGGCGACCGGAGGCATCCTCGTTCGTCCGTTGGATAAGAAGGAGAACTACATCAAGCGTTGCGTCGCAGTTGCCGGTGATTCACTGGAAGTGCGTCATGGCATGGTGTACGTGAATGGCGAAGCGCAACCGCTGCCACCCGACGGACAAATGGCGTATGAATTTACGCTGAAGTCCAACTTCAACGAGAAGCGGATGAAGGAGTTGTTCGACGTGAGCCCGGATGATTTCGGCCCCGGTGAGAAAGGTGGCATCTCGGTGCCGTTGACAACTTCGGCAGCAGAGAAGTTGAAGAGCTTCGACAACGTTTCCACCATGGAACGCCAGGAACATCCACGTGGCTATTCCACGGATTACCACAAGCTCCCCTACTTCCCGAACAACACGGAATATGATTGGAGCGAGGACAATTATGGCCCCATCTATATCCCTAAGAAAGGTGCAACAGTGAAGCTGGACCTGCATGTGTTGCCGCTTTACGAGCGTGTCATCCGCGTATACGAGCACAATGATCTTCAAGTGATCGATGGCGAGATCTTGATCAATGGATCATCGGCCGACGACTACACCTTCAAGCAGGACTATTTCTGGCTGATGGGCGACAATCGGCACCGCTCGCAGGACGCCCGTTTCTGGGGTTTCGTGCCGCATGATCACGTGGTGGGCAAGGCTGTTCTGGTCTGGTTCACCAAAGATCCATATACCGGTATCCGTTGGAAACGCTTGTTCACGCTGGTGAAATAGTGCTCGGGAGCTCGCTCGCTGATGTTCGGATCCTTGAAGCAACGTTGGAACGCGCTCAACGAGTGGCTGAAGGCTTTCATCCTGGCGCTCTTTCTGCTGTTGATGCTGCACGTCTTCGTTGTGCGCTGGGTGATCGTGGAAAGCACGAGCATGTTCGCTACGTTAAGACCCGGTGATCTTGTCCTTGTGCAGCGGTGGCCGGTGTGGACGGGTTTGTCGCACGACGATGTGGTGGTGTTCCGCGACCCGGTGAAGGATGATGTACCGATGGTCCGAAGGCCGTTGTTGGTAAAGCGCATCATCGGCATGCCGGGGGATGTGGTGGAACTGAAGAACGGCGAAATGTCCGTGAACGGGCGACGTGTTGCCTTCGTGACGGAAGGCACGAGAGCGTATTTGGTACGGCTTCGGAACGCATCGTTCGCGGATCCCCTTCTACGCCATCTCGGATTGCCCGCCCATTTGGTCCAACCCGGACGTGCTTTCGTGGAAGTCCCGTTGAACGAGGAATTGGCGAGCACGGTCGAAGCCCTACCCTACGTGTTGAGCGCCGACCCCATGCGTTCAGCAACGGGCGCGCCACGGCACATATTCCCGTACAGCCCGCGCTACCCATGGAACAGCGATGACTATGGTCCGATCGTCGTTCCTGCAAAGGGCGATACGCTGATGATCACTGCGGAGAACTTGCCGCTGTACGATCGGTTGATCAGCGTGTACGAAGGCCATGACCTTGGTGTGGACCGCAACCGACTGCACCTCGATGGCAAACCGTTGACCTGGTATGTGGTGCAGCAGGACTACTATTTCGTGCTGGGCGATAGCCGCCATTACAGCGCTGATTCCCGCTACTGGGGCTTTGTGCCTGCGGATCATATTACCGGAAGGGCGGGTCTGCTGCTTTGGGGCAAAGGTGTGGATGGCGCGAGCAACAGCCGTGACTGGACTCCCTTGTAGCCGGTACTTTTGGGGTCATGCGATCGCCCTTCGTACTTTTCTTGTTCCTACTGTTCACTGCTTGCAGGGACAGCGCTCCGTCAGATACGCTTTGCGAACGGACCTTCCAGCCCTACCCTGATCTCATCACCGGGCGTACACGGACGAAAGCGAACGGCGTTTATCTGGATGCAATGGCCCTTTACGCACAGCGCGATTACGTTGGCGCGAAGGAGGGTCTCAAGACGTTCCTTGCCCAGCAGCGCGATGATCGAAGCGCGTACATGTACCTCGCGTGCTGCCATCTGGCATCGGGCGAACCCTACGAAGCGGAACTCCAACTGGACCATTTGGAGCGGGACAACATCATGCAGTTCGATGACCAGATCGATTGGTATTCGGTGGTGTGCTGGGTTTGCAGCGACCAGTTGGACAGGGCGAAGACCGGAGCCGAACGCATTGCGACATTAAAAGCGCACACCTACTCCAAGGAAGCGACCGCCTTGCTGAAGGAACTTGAGGTCAAGATGGGTAGATGAGCGCACCGCTGATCATTGAGCGCTTGCGCAATGTTCTTCAGCAACAATTGCCCGGCCATGATGCATTCCTGGAACTCTCCGGCTATAAGCGATCGGATGTGGAACAAGCGCGCCAGCAAGATCCACCGCCGAGGGAAAGTGCAGTACTCGCATTGATCTATCCCAAGTTCGGCCACCTCCATTGCCTGTTGATGCTGCGCCCCAAGTACGATGGCCTACACAGCGGACAGGTGGGTTTTCCTGGGGGGAAGCGCGAACCAAGCGATCGATCCTTGGAGCACACAGCGCTGCGCGAGTTCATGGAGGAGACCGGTGCCGACACCGAACATGTCGACGTGCTCGGTGCACTGACTCCGGTCTATATTCCGCCCAGCCGGATGTTGGTTACGCCGTTCGTGGGGTATGCTGAAGAGATCGGACCTTACATCCCGGATCCCAAAGAGGTGGAGCGATTGATCGAAGTACCATTATCGGTCTTGCGGCGCGCTGATATAGTGAAGCGCCGTGATCAGTACATCGCCATCATGGGTCGCACCGTTGAGATACCCTATTTCGACCTGGATGGCGAAACCGTCTGGGGCGCCACTGCTTTGATGATCGCGGAGCTACGCGAACTGCTCCGCGGGTAGTGTCACGCCGACCAGCTTCAGCATCTTTCCGTTGGGCAGTGTGCCCTCCGCATTCGCGCTGAACTCCGGTTTGATCCGTCGCACGAAGTACATGTCGATCCGGCCTTTATTCTTGGCCTCCACTTGTCCGCGGTGCTCGCAAATAAAGTGCTCCTTCACCAATTCATACGTGGCGCCGCTGATGTTCACCTCGCCCGGTTCCCCGCTGCTTTCCATACGGCTCGCCGTATTCACGGTATCACCCCAGATGTCGTAAGCGAATTTCCGCTTGCCGACGACGCCGGCCACGACCGGCCCCGAGTGTACCCCGATACGCAGTACCCAAGGTTCCTTCCCCTTGGCCTCGCGCTCCTGCTTCCACCCTGTCATGAGCTCGCGCACTTCGATCGCGGCCAGCACGGCTTTTTCCGCGTGGTGCGGATCACTGGTGGGCACACCTCCAGCACACATGTAGCTATCGCCGATCGTCTTGATCTTCTCGATGCCGTATCGACCGATGATATCATCGAAATGGATGAAGCAGTTGTCCAACTCGTTCACCAGTTCCTCTGGTGTCATCTTCTCTGCCACACGTGTGAAGCCCTTCATGTCGGTGAACAGCACGGTCACCTTCTCGTGTCTGCGGGCCGTGGCTTTGCCCTTCTCCTTGAGTTCCTCGCTGATCTCTTTCGGAAGGATGTTCAGCAATAGATCTTCGATGCGTCCCTTTTGTCCTTCGATCTCCTTGCTCTGCGCCACCACCTCGGCCGTTCGCTCCACGACCTTTTTCTCCAGAACAATGTTGCGCAATCGCAACTGACGCTCGTGGAATTTCACATAGGTCCAAATGCTGCCACCGATGATCAGCGCCATGATGCTGTAGAACCACCAGGTCTTATACCATGGAGGCAAGACGGTGAAGTGATACCGCACAGGCTGGCTCCAGATGCCGGAACGATTGCGTGCCTTCACCCGGAAGACATAGCGCCCCGGAGAGAGGCCCGGATAGTGTGCGTCGGTTTCGGCAGTGACAGGCTGCCAGTCCTTCTCTAAACCATCGAGCATGAACTGGTAACGCACTGCGCCCTGATCGCTCAGGCTAACACATCCGAATTCGATCCGTACGTCGCGTTCGGTATGCGTAAGATCAACCCCGTCGATGGCGTCGCGTTCCTCCAAGTTCACCTTCAACACGCGCACCGCGATGAGCGGCAGATCCGAGCGCTCCTCGCCGTGATCGATCACCACGTGGTCGGCACCGTTGCTCGTACCGAACCAAAGATCTCCAGAGCGTGTGCGGCAAACAGCCCCCACATTGGCCTCAATGCCCGTGAACCCACTGCGGCCGGTATACGCGAGAAAGGTGTCCCCACCTTTCTTGCGTTCGTTCAGTCCGAAATTCGTACCGATCCACATGTGGCCATTCTCGTCCGTAATGAGGGAACGCACGTTGTTGGAGAGCAGGCCACTGGCAACATCAAAGGTGGTGGTCACTTTCCCGTTCTCGATGATGAGCACACCTTGGCTGTTCGTCCCCACCCAGATGCGGCCGGTGGCATCCTCTGTAAAGGAGGTGGGTGTGATGACCGGGCCAACTTCAACGCGCGTGGCCTTGTCCTTGGTTCCTGCGGCGATGATGCTGACCCCGCTGCTCGCTGTTCCCACCCAGGTATTGCCCTTGGAATCATTGAAGAGCGCCGTAACATCGTTCCCTGCAAGACCATCGGAAGTGCGCAGAACGGAAGGAACGCCACCTGGTACATGGCGGATCAAGCCACCGACCGTGCCCACGTAGATGCCGCCGGACGGGCAGCGGGTCAAGGCGGTCACCTTGTTGTTGCCCAGCAAGGCGGAGAGCTCTCCGTGCGGCGTGGGTTTCCCTCCGTGGCTGCTGGCCTCCAGAAGTCCACCGTTCTCCGTCCCGATCCAGATCCTGCCAGAGCCGTCGTTCAACAAAGCGCGTACGCTGTTGCTTGTGAGGTCGCCGTTCTGGACCGTGAGCTTCTGCACGCTCATTGGGCCACTGCTTGCCGGATCGAGAATGGCGATACCACCGTTGGTGCCGAACCACATGCGTCCATCCGATCCTTCGGCCACGGCCCAAACATGGCGCTCCACGAGTCCATCGTCATCGGTGAATGTCCGGAAGCGATCCCCTTTGAAGATCTCCAATCCTTCGTCGTTGGTGGCGATGAGGAGGTTGCCCTCGCGGTCGCGCGAGATCGCGCGGATCGTTTGGCTGTGGAGCCCATTGGATCTATTGAACAACCTAAGGCCGTCCTTGTCCACGCGAACGAGACCCGCGTCCCAAGTACCGATCCACACATGGCCAAGGTCGTCCTCGCCGAAGGCATAGACGAAACTACTGGGCATGCCGGTGGGCAGATCGTAACTGGTGCTGCTCTTCGTCCCCGGATCATAGCGGATGGCACCGTGCTCCTGTGTACCAACCCAGAATGCACCATCGGAAGCCTCGAAGTATGAGGTGATCCGTTGCTGTTCTCCAATGGCACTTACGGGATAGTCCTCGAACCGCGACTTTGAGGCGCTCCAGAGATGTAGACCAGTGCCCGCCTCCAAAAGGACCATGTCACCATTCTTGCGGCGCACGATGCTCGTGATCCGTTCCCCCGGGCCGGTGCCTTCCTCAAAACGGTCGACCTGCACAGGACCTTCGTCCGGAAGTTCTTTCAATCGCAGGAGACCGATGCCGAAGGTCCCGATCCAGATGGCACCACTGGCATCCTGTGTGATGGTTGTCACATCCGCCGTAAGCGCCTTATCAGAAGGAACCACGGTCCGGAACCGTCGTCCTTGGCTTACACTGATCCCGCCGCCAAGATGTCCACACCAAAGGCGATTTTCGCTATCGATGAACAAGCTCCGGACACCGCCGGCAGCCATGCCCGAATTCGTTCCGAACGAGGTGACATTTAGGCCATCATAACTGGCCAACCCGGATTCCGTGGCCAACCAGACCAGGCCCGTACTGTCCTGCAGGACAGCGTAGACCTTGGAGGCCGGCAATCCGCTGGAGACCGAGACGTTCTCGAAATAGTAACGCTGCGCGGAGGCACCGAGCGCGATAACCCCAAGAAGGAGAGCGAGTAATGAACGCATACTGTGGCGTGACCAAGGTATGCAATGCGAGCGACCGGCGAAGTCTATCGGGTCAACTCGTAGACGCTGGGATCAGTGCCCGCAGCCTTGCTCACGACAAGCGTGTTGGTAACGCTTTCGCTGTAGTTCTCGAGCAGGCTTTTCAACGAGCCGTAGTTGTAGTAGCTGTAAATGTCGTCCTTCTTGCCATCCACGGGTATCCAATAGGAACGGCCAGTGGCGCTTCGTCCAAGACCCACATAGCCCACCAGGATCGTGTTCACCTTGTTGGTGCGGACCAGGTCCCTTAGTTCGATGTTGAAGAAGCGCTCCAGTTGTTCCTTGGTCAGATTCTTCTTGCTGATGGTCTTTTGCACTGAATAACTGGCAAAGGACTTCTGCAGCTTACCCATGTCCGCAGAGGAGGGCTGGGTGGCCGGAAAGTTCCTGTAGTTGGAATTGTCGATGTAAACGACCCAGGTGGTACCGGTTGTTCCTGTCCTTGGTGTCGGACTTCCTTCAGTTGGAGGAGGCTTCACCACAGCGACCGGAGCTGCCTTGCGCTGAACGGAATACACCAGCTCGGTCGCGTTCCCGAACTGGTCCTCGGCACGGAGCGTGAACTGGTCCTTACCTCCTAGGTCCACCTTGATGCTGAAGTCCGGGTCGTTGCGGTCCGAGGCATAGCTCGCGTTCACGCCGTTCACTGCGATCAGGCGAATGAGGCTGGCGTCCTTTACCGCGCCTTCCAAGAACACATCGTTCTTGCCAGCATCCAAGGTGATCTCTCGGTCCCCCGTCATCACAGGCGTTGTGAGGGCGATAGTCGGTGGCAGACCTTCGGTGCGCTCCACTTTGAGCACCTCGCTGCTGAAGTTGTCGTATGCATCTGTCGCCTGCACCACGATCTCGGTCACATCGGTGGCCAGCGGGATGCTCACCACGAACTCCGGGTCCTTTTCATCCTTGGTGAAATCCGCATTCAACCCGTTCACGGAAATGCTCTTCAGCACACTCTTGTCACGCACGTGCCCACTCACCTCCACAAAGGCAAGCGAAGTGGATACCTGGGCCACATCACCCATGCGGAATGGTTTGATGACGGTGATCGAGGGCGCATCGCTTTCGCGGTTCATCTCGAACACTTCGTGCGCGATGCGTGTGCGTGCCTCATCGATCTTTCTTTTATCCTCCTGACCGTAAGTGGCATCGCCCACCATTGCTTTCTGGGCGATCTCCAGGTCCTTTAAAGCGCCTTCCATGTCGAGGTTCGCCTCTTTGCCTTGGGCGCGCAACAACAACACGGGTACATCCTTGGGGTCGTCCACGAGGATCTTGTTCAGGTCGTTCACGGCATTCTGGTGCTGGCCATAGCCGCTGTAATAGAGTGCGCGTTGGTAGTACACAGCTTTGTCCGTGCGCCCCAAGGCCATGCAGCGACTGATATCGTCAATGGCCTTGGCATACTCCTTTTGGTAAGCATAGGCTTTGCTACGGGTGAACAAGGCAGCGGTGCTCTGCGGATTGAGGTCCATGGCCACCGTACACTTTTCGATGGCCTTTTCCAAGGTGCGCATCTGCATGGTGGGGCCGGAGTACTGCTCGTACAGCTTCAATTGTACTTCGGCCTGGGCCACGTAGGCGGGCTCGTACATGTGGTTCCATTCGATCACGCGGTCCAGATCACTTTCGGCCATCTTATAATCGCGCAGTGCCGAACGCACCAATCCGTGCATGAAGTAGGTATCCGTTGTGCCTTTCTGATCAAGCGCAGCATCAGATGCCTTTGCGGCACCATCCAGATCACCCAAAGCCAGACACGCGCGGGTCTTGGTCAGGAGAGCATCCATGTATTTAGCGTTTACGGCCAAGGCCATATCGCAAAGCGCTCGGGCCGTTGCGGCGCTGTCCAACTCCATGAACGCTTTTGCCGCTGCAGTCGAGAAGGACGCTTCGCTTGGCTCCAGGTTCGCGATCCGCCTGCGGTCCTGCGCCACTTCCAGCTTTTTGCCCAACAGTTCGTTCACGTCGGCCCGCGCCTGAAAGGCCTTGATCAGTTTCGGATCCACCGCTACGGCCAGATCATACTTCTCTAACGCTTTTTCCAATTCGCCGGCCTTGCGGAAAGTATCACCTTCCTTCAAAAAAGCCTTACCCCCTTGGGCTTGGACCGTGAGAAGGGCAGAGCAGAAAAAGAGCAGTACGGTGCAGAGCGGCCGAAGTGTCTTCATGAAGAGTGGGAAGCGAAAATAGGGCCGAACCGGGGATCACGCGGCCTTCGCTCTTCAGAAGGCGACAAAAGCCAGGGCCATCAGCGCGTAGAACACTATGCCTACCATGCCTTGCTGAAAGCCATCACCCTTTGCCCAAACCGAGCTGAACGGCCTGCCACGCCAGATGATCTACCCGATGGCGGCACCTGGGAAACGAAAAAGCGGTGCGAAGATCCTAATGAAGAACGTTTCTCAGATCGCTTATCCGAGAAGGCCCCCTATGAAGTCGCCTAGCGGCATGCTACTCCTCTTTCGAGAAGTGCGCCATCACCTGCGGCGTGACCCCGCTGCTGCTGAACCCGCCGTCGTGGAACAGGTTCTGCATGGTCACATACTTGGTCAGGTCGCTGAAGAGCGTGATGCAGTAGTTGGCACACGCCTCGGCGGGTGCGTTGCCCAATGGGCTCATCTCCTGGGCGAAGCCGTAGAAACCACCGAAACCCTTGATGCCCGCCCCTGCCGTTGTCATGGTCGGTGATTGGCTCACCGTGTTCACGCGCACCTTCTTCTCCATACCGAGGTAATAGCCCCAGCTGCGACCGATACTTTCCAACAGGGCCTTGGCATCGGCCATGTCACCGTAGCCGGGGAATACACGTTGGGCCGCGATGTAGCTGAGCGCCACAACACTGCTCCAATCTGCCAGGGAATCGGTCTTCTTCGCCGCCTGCAACATGCGGTGGAAGCTCATCGCGCTGATGTCCAATGTCTGCTTGTACCACTCGTAATTGAGGTCGTCGTAGGCCTTGCCTTTGCGAACGTTGGGGCTCATGCCGATGCTGTGGAGCACAAAGTCGATCTGCCCCCCGAGGTGTTGCTTGCTTTCCGTGAATAGCTTCTCCAGGTCCTCGTCCTTCGTTGCATCCGCGCCGATCACAGGTGCTTTGATGGCCTCGGCGAGCTTGTTGATCTCACCCATGCGCATGGCGACCGGCGCGTTCGTAAGCACGATGGTAGCGCCTTCGGCATAAGCCAGTTCGGCCACCTTCCACGCGATACTCTGTTCATTCAACGCACCGCTGATGATGCCGCGTTTTCCTTTTAATAATCCGTGGGCCATAGGTAATGGGATGTGGGCGGCGAAGATAGCCGGTGGATGTACAGGGCGATAGGATCCCATTCCAACGGCACCAGGGTGTCTTGGCCAGATCGAGCTGGATCCTATCTTGCAACGTTCAAACTGCTCCGAACCATGTCCATTCGACCCCTATTCCTTGGGCTTTCCATTGCCCTGAGCGGCAGTCTCATCGGCCAGTGCGTGGCTACCTTCCCTGCCAGTGAGCCGTTCACCACGTTCACGGCAGGTATCGGTGGGACGATGGCGAACAACTGGTCCAATCTCACCGGCGACGATTTCGATTGGTGGGTGGACCTGAACGGCACGCCAACGGCCAATACAGGTCCCATCGGCGATCATACCTCCTTGAGCACGAGCGGGAACTACCTATACGCTTCAGCTGCGGGAGCGAACGCACCGAACAAGACGGCGACCGTTCAGTCCCCGTGTTACAATTTGATCGGTACGCTCAACTACCACCTCAGTTTCTGGTACCACTTGCGGGGTAGCCAACAAGGCACGCTGGCCGTGGATCTGAACGTGAACGGTGCCATTATCCCGAACGTGTGGAGCGTGAGCGGCGACCAAGGCCTTCGTTGGAAACAGGGGTTCTTGAACCTCTCACCGTACTTGGGGCAAACCAACCTGCGCATCCGTTTCCGAGCTGTTACCGGCACCGGTGCCATGAGCGATATCGGTTTGGACGATGTTGTGATCAGCAATGCCTCTGTTGTCCAAGGGTGCAACGAACCAACGGCTACGAACTACAGCAGCGCGGTGAATATCAATAACGGCACGTGCAGCTATGCCTGCCCCGGAGGCCAGCGTCGTGTGCGCGTGGAGGTCATCAGCGACAACTATCCGCAAGAAACGTCGTGGACCTTGAGGAATGGCAGCACGGGGGCCACGTTGGCGAGCGGGAACAACACGACCAACCGAACGGGCACAACGCTTTGCGTACCCAACAGCACCTGTCTGGTCTTCCGCATCAACGATTCACAAGGCGACGGTATCTACCACAACTCCTACGGCTACGGCGGCTATTGGCTCTATATGGATGAAGTCCTGGTGCGGGCAGGTGGTACGTTCGGTTCCTTCGAGGAAACCACCTTCAACTGCCCGGCAGGCTTCGCATGCTCAACGGCACTGCCGCTGACGTTCGCCCCCATTGGTAGCACCTTTCCGGTGACCTTGGCCACTTTCACGACGACAGACATCGAACAATGGTACGATCTCACGCCACCCCAATCCGGTTCCTATTCCATCAGCACGTGCGGCACGAACACCTGCGACACACGACTTTGGTTGTACGATATGGCCTGTGGTTCAGTGGTCTTGAACGACGGTATAGAAGGCGCCACCTTCGGCGATGACAACAATGGTGGTTGTGGTCTACAAGCGGTGGTGAATGCGAACATACCGGCAGGCGTCCTGCACCATCTTCGGGTGGGGGATAATGCCGGATCTTGTGGCGATGCTGTGACCGTGCGCATCGTGTACAATGGACCGGTGACGGGCTGCATGAACTCTGCCTCGTGCAACTACGAGCCCTTGGCGACGATCCCGTGTACCAATTGCTGCATCGCATTCGGCAGTCCGGAGTGCCCGGATGGTCCGGACTTGACGTTGAACCAAGCCGCGTTGCAGAGCAGCCTGGTTTTGCAGAACTTGAACATCACCGATGCTTGTGCTCCGGCAGAAGGATGCACCCGCGGATTGGGCATGCGACGACTTCTACGGTTCACAACGCGCATCGACAACATCGGGACCACGGATTACTACATCGGCAATAACACCACCCAGCCAGGCATGTTCAGTACCAACAACTGCCATGGCCATGCGCATTATGCCGGGTATGCGGACTACATCCTGTTCGATGCGTCGGGCAACGCGATCCCCGTGGGCTTCAAGAACGGATTTTGCGTGATCGATGTAGGCTGTAATCCCGGGTTTACCGGCCAGTTCGGGTGCAGCAACATGGGCATCAGCAAAGGCTGTTACGACATCTATAGCTCCGGCACCACATGCAACTGGGTGGATCTTACAGGCGTGGCACCCGGTGATTATACGTTGGTGCTGCGTACCAATTGGCAACAAGCGCCGGATGCGTTGGGACGGCCTGAGACGGACTACTCGAACAACTTCGCCCAAGTGTGCATCCGCCTGACCGATGTCGACTTCACGGTGTTACCCAATTGCACTCCGTATCTGGACTGTCTCGGCGTGACCAATGGTGACGCGCGCATGGACTGCAACGGTGTGTGCAACGGTCCAACAAAGCGTGGCGACCTGAACAATGATGCGAACCAGACCGCTGTGGATGCACAGCAGTATGTGCAGCGTATCCTGGGTAACGATATCTCCCCTACCTCCTGCAATGACCTGAACGGCGACAATGCGATCACAGTGACCGATGCCGCGCTGATGGCGAACTGCTACAACCAACAGCATGGGCATGATACTGCCATCCCCAACCACATGGCGCATTACCATCCATGGTGCGAATTCCCACGTGGATTCGTGAGCACCATCGACAGTGTTGAACTGAGCTTGGCTAACCTGGACGTGGTGAACAAGACCGTGGACGTAATGATCAAGAACCCCACGTGTCGGGTGTTGGGCTACGAGTTCACCATGGGCGGCTTGACCATCCAAAGCGTGGAGAACCTCGCCCCGAACTTGGAAGGAATACCTACGGACGAGATCTCCATGAACACCTCCCTCGGGGGCAACAAGGTGATCGGAATGTCATACATCGACAGTTCCATGGTGAAAAACACCAACGCAGTTGCTTTGTGCAGGATCCACTATCTGACGCTGACAGGCGCAAGTGTCTGCATCGCATCCATCACCGATGTGGTGAACAAGGATGCCAACAACGTTCGCAAACGTATCGTTGGCGGATGCTTGCAGGTGCCCAGCTTGGTGGCCTTGGATGCCAAGGTCTGGTTGGACGGACCTTATGTTGCTGCGGATGGATCCATGCTCGATGATCTCCGCGCCGCTTCGTTGATCCCCACGACCGAACCGCACACGGTGCTCGGCTTTGTGCATGTGGCAGGTGGCGGTGGAGAGCAAATAGAAGCTGGTGTGTTGGCCGTGACCGGACCCAATGCGATCGTGGATTGGGTGCTTCTGGAATTGCGCGATGTGAACCCTCCGTACAGCATTCTTGCCACGCGCAGTGCCCTTGTGCAGCGCGATGGAGATGTGGTCGCCATGGACGGTAGTAGTGCAGTCCTGATGCAGCGCACCCCGGGAAGCTATCATGTCGTCGTTCGGCATCGCAACCATTTCGGGGCCATGACCAACGGCCCGGTCGCGCTCGGGTCTTCGCCGACCACCGTGGATTTCCGAAGTGCTTCCACGGCAACATGGGGGACCAACGCACGCAAGACCATTTCCACCGCAATGGTCCTGTGGTCGGGTAATTGCAACCAGGACCGCTTCGTGAAGTATTCCGGGTCGAACAATGACCGGGACCCGATCCTTCAAGTGATCGGCGGTGTTATCCCGACCGGGACCATGGTGGGTTATTACACAGAGGATGTGAACCTGAGCGGCGTTGTGAAGTACACTGGCCTGAAGAATGATCGGGACCTGATACTCTCGAACATCGGCGGTGTGATCCCCACAAATGTGATCACTGAACAATTGCCTACGCCATGATCCCTTGCTGCGTTCCGATGACCCTTCCGATGCTTCACCACCCTGAGGGTCTGACGTTCTGCGAACTTCAATGCCCCAACACATGCATTTCCGCCTGAATATCCAAGTCGCTCTCCTTTTCCCCATCGCCTTTTCTGCGCTACCGTTATCGGCGCAAGTATCGTATGGTGGCCGACCTGCCAGCCTATCAAGGTCGCTCGAAGCCCCCGCTGGTGTGCGCATGCCGAACTTGGATATTCCTACACTCGCGGCGCAGGATGCGATCAACGATCAAAACAAATCGATCCCATACCGGTTCGGTTACAACCATAGCGTGGAACTGGACCTGGCGAATTCGGGTGACTGGACCACGTTGGAGGATGGTACTCGCCTTTGGCGCTTGGGCATCGTTTGCCCCGACGCGATGAGCGTGAATTTCGTGTTCGACGATTTCCGACCCGCGCCCGGTGCGAAGATCTTCGTGATCGACGCTTGGGGCCAGTACATCGGTGCATTCACCACGGCGAACGACCATGGTGAGCATGTGCTCGGTGTGCAGGCCATGAAGGGCCCGCAGGTCACCATAGAATATCAGGTGCCTGCAACAGGGCCTTTGGGAGCTTTGCGTATCGGGCAAGTGACCCACGGTTACCGCGACCTCTTCAAGTTCGCGCGAGCGCTGGGGACCTCCGGTAGTTGCAACAACAATGTGATCTGTCCCGAAGGTGACGGCTGGCGCGACCAGATCCGGTCCGTGGCGATGATCACCGTGGGCGGGAACGGCATATGCTCGGGTACATTGATCAACAATTGTACGTCGAACGGCACCCCGTATTTCCTCACCGCGAACCACTGCCTTCCCACGGACCTGAACGTGAGCACGTGGGTGTTCCGCTTCAACTGGAACAGCCCATCCTGTGCGTTGGACCAGAACGGACCAACGAACCAGACCATTAGTGGTGCCACCGTATTGGTGCGCAACGCTGGAAGCGATGTCGGGCTGCTGCAACTGAACAGCACGCCACCGGCGAACTATAACGTTTACTACAGTGGCTGGGACCGAAGCGGCACCACCCCGACCAGCCAGACAGTGATCCACCACCCGGATGGGGATGTGAAGAAGATCAGTTTCGATATTGATCCGGCGACCCAAGCAGCCTACGGAAGTGCGGCGTGCTGGCGGATCGCAACATGGGAAGATGGCACCACCGAACCCGGCTCATCCGGCAGCGGGCTTTGGGACCAGAACAAGCGACTGATCGGTCAGTTGTTCGGCGGGGCTGCGACGTGCTCCAACAACGTGAACGACTACTTCGGCCGCTTGGATGTAAGCTTCACCAATTCCTCTTTGCAAACATGGTTGGGTACCTGCGGTAACACGCTTGATGGCTACGACCCGAATGCTCCTGTTGTGGCACTGGATGTACAACTGACAGCGATCACCGGAACGACCGGAAACTCGTGTTCAGCAGCGCGCACACCGCAGATCACAGTGCGCAATGGCGGAACGAGCGTGTTGACGAGCTTCGCTGTGGCCTGGTCGGTAACGAATGGACCAAGCGGCAGCATTCCATGGACCGGAAACTTGGCGAGTGCGGCTTCAATAACGCTCTCTGCCGGTTCCGTCACCCTGCCTGAAGGCATCGGGACGTTTACTGCCACAGTTTCAGCACCCAACGGCGGCACCGATCAAGTGGCGGCCAACAACACGACAACCGCAGCAGCCGTGTACGGCACCATCCCAGTGACCTTCGATCTGACCTTGGACCGGTATGGTGAGGAAACCACTTGGCAAGTACGCAACGGAACCACGGTGATCGCCAGTGGTGGGCCTTACACCCAAGCGGCAAGCAATGGCGCATATCCGCAAACCTCTGTAACCATTTGCGTTCCTGCTGGATGCCATCAGTTGGTGGTAAACGATGCCTATGGAGATGGTATCTGTTGCAGCTATGGAAATGGTGCGTTCACGCTGCGCGATGCCCAGAACACCATACTCGTTCCGGGCGGCACCTTCACCTTCACCTCAACGACCCAATTCTGCGTCACCTCACCCAACCAACTACGTGTGGCTGTGCAGGCGTTCTTGGCAGGACCGTATTTGACGGGTCAATCCTTGATGACGGACTCCTTGCGGAAGGCGAACCTGATACCCGCTCAAGAACCGTACACTGGCCTCGGCTTCGGCAACGCCGGTGGCGAATCCATGAACGCCGGTGTGCTGAACGTGACCGGCAATAACGCGATCGTGGATTGGGTGCTACTCGAATTGCGTTCTGCTTCGCCCGCGTATACGGTCTTGGCAAGTCGGGCTGCCTTGTTACAGCGTGATGGAGATATCGTGGACATGGACGGTACATCGTCCGTGTTATTCGCCTTTACGCCGGGCAGCTACCATGTCGTGGTACGCCACCGCAACCACTTGGGGGTGATGACCGCTTCACCTGTCGCATTGGCCGCCGCGGCGGTAACGGTCAACTTTCGGACGAGCGCAACAGCGACCTATGGAACGCAAGCACTTCGTGACATCAGCGGCGTGCAAGTGTTGTGGGCCGGTGATTGTGTGCGGGACGGTAACCTGCTCTATGCTGGCAATGCGAATGACCGCGATGCGATACTATCGCGCATCGGTGGCATTGTCCCGACCAACACCGTGATAGGTTACTTCTCGCAGGACTTGAACTTGGACGGCCTTACGAAGTATTCGGGATCAGCAAACGACCGCGATCACATCCTGAGCGGCATTGGCGGCGTGATCCCCACGAACAACCGTGCGCAGCAGTTGCCCTGATCAATTCTCTGCCAGGTTCTTCCTGCCGGCCAGAGATGTTGCGGTCGTGGTGCCTTCGCTTATGCGAGATCTCCCGGTCAAGAAAGCCATCATGCTGGATCGCTGGTCAACCATCCAAGAAATGTGAATAGGGAGATCAGCGCCCCTTCAGCAACATCCGCGCGTTCTCCACAGCCGCCTTCGTCAGCTTTCGGCCACTCAGCATTTGGGCGAGGGCTTCAACGCGTTCTTCGGCGATAACTGCCCGGATGTGCGTGCTAGCGCTCTCCTCCCCTTGCTCCTTGCTCACCACCAAGTGGGTATTGGCCTTGCTGGCGATCTGTGGTAGATGAGTAATGGCCAGCACTTGGCGCTCCTTGCCCATGCGCGCCATAAGGCTACCCACGCGGTCCGCAACTTCGCCGCTAACACCGGTATCGATCTCGTCGAAGATCACCGTGGGCAAGTCCTGTGAATCGGCGGCGAGGGAGATCAGCGCCAGCATAACACGGCTGAGCTCTCCGCCTGAGGCCACCTTATCGAGCGGTGCCGGTGTCCTGTCCTTATTTGCGCTGAAGACCGCGCGGACGGTATCGATGCCTTGTGGGCCTGGTCCACCGGTACGGTGCTCGAATTGGAACACGGCATTCGGCATGCCGAGATCTTGAAGGATCGTCTCCACTTTGTTGGCCAAAGGTCCCACTGCTGCGACGCGGGCGCGTGAAAGGCTTTTGGCCATCTGCCGCACCTCATCCTGTGCTATCCCCTCCTCTGCTTCAAGCTTTGTGATCTGTTCGCTCAACGAACCGATCCCTTCCACACGCGTGCGAAGTTCGTCGCGCAAGGTGATGAGTTCATCAGCAGTCTTTACGCGGTGCTTCTGCTGCAACCGAAGGATCACGTCGAGGCGCTGGCGCAGTTGAACTATTCTGGTGGGGTCGATGCTGATGTTCGCTACGATACGTTCAGCTTCATCACCGATGTCCTTTAGTTCGATGTTTGCGCTGTTCAGTCGTTCGAGCAGCCCGTGGATGGTCGTATCCAAACGGGCGGGCTTTGCCAGAGCCTGACGCAAGCGGCCCAGCAATGCCACGATACCTGCATCGCCGCCAACGCCTTCCTCCACCGAACGCAGGCCTTGGATAAGCTCTTCGGCATGATCGGAACGAGCAAGTTCTTTCTCTACGGCGGGTTGTTCGTGGGGAAGTAGCCGCGCCTCATCCAGCTCTTCCAACTGGAACCGCAGGTAGTCCAATTCACCTTGAGCACGCGCTTCTTCTTCGCGAAGTACCACAAGATGATGCGTCCGATCACGCCAGTCGGTGTATCGACCTGCATAGTCGATGACGTTCGCTCTTTGGCCCGCCACGTGGTCCACAAGGCCCATTTGGAAACGAGTATCGTTGAGCAGCAGCGTGTGGTGCTGACTGTGCACGTGGACCAAGCGTTCGCCCAATTCGCGCAATTGCTCCAGTTTCACGGGTGTATCGTTCACGAAAGCACGGGAACGGCCCCCGGGATCCAGTTGTCGGCGGAGTATTGTGTGCCGCTCAAGTGGGATCTCGGCTGCAGCGAACCAGGTGGCGATATCAATGCCCTTCAGGTCGACCTCCAGTTCGATCACACAACGCTTTGCTGGGTCGCGTTGGGTACCGGACTCGGCCCGTTCACCCATCGCCAAGGCCAAAGCACCGATCACAATACTCTTGCCACTTCCGGTTTCACCGGTGATGATCGTAAGACCGCTACTGAGATCGAGTTCAAGCGATTCGATCAGCAGGTAATTGTTTATGGAAAGGCGACGAAGCATGGTGCGAAGGAAAGCGGTTCAGGAGGCTCGAAGGTCGTGGCGAATGCGCTTCCAGCGACTGGTCTTGGTCTATTGCCGCTCTCTGCACAATCGTATTTCAAGCCAGTCGTCCAAGGCCATTAGCTAAATGCTCCTTAAGAGCCGCGCATCATGTTCTGATACTGGCTGATGTGGCCCGGGTCCAAGATCTGAAGGGTGTTGAAGATCTTCGTCTTCTCAGCCGGATCCGCTGGTTTGAAGATCTCCACCAGCTCGTTGTACTTGGCGTTAAAGAACACCTGCAAGTTGTAACTGGCCGGTTTCGCTTGGTGTACGCTCTTCAGCTTTTCGATGGATGCGGCGATGGTCTTGCGTGTGGCAGCCGCATCCTCGGTCATGGTATCCATACCCACGCGGTGGTAGCTGTACAACATATCCCTGAACGGCCGGAACACGGCCTGCACCTGATTGTCCAAAAGCCAATAGCGGTTGCGTTGGTCCTCGAAGGCCTTCCACCCCGATTCCGAGGTGTTCTGCGCGTTGTTCACCACTTGTTGGGCCAACGTATAGTACGGTGAACCACCTGTGGGCGAGAAGCTGTCCGCATCCATTCCTAAAATAAAGTACGCATAGAAGCCGAGCACGGAGGAGAGGTTGTTGATATGGCGGTCCGGCGTGAATTCCACTTGCGTGTTCTCGAGGAAATTGAACTGGATGTTGTTGTCCACCAGATCGAGGACCGGTGTGTTGTACTCCGTGCCGAAAACAGGACGGGCGTAGATCACTTGCAACGAGCCTTCGAACCGGTCCGCAGCAGGTTGGCTATTGATGGTGAGCAGTAAGTTGATCTCGATCCGTTCTCCCGGCGCATAATTCAGGTTCGAGAAACGTCGGCTTTGGAAGAATTCCTTGATCGCCAGCTCCAGCGATTTGAATACTTGCGGCTGGGCCGTGGCCACCTGCGGCGCGATCACGCTCACTTGGCAATTGAATTCCTGCGCCCTGAGAAAAGGGATCAGGAGCAAGGTCAGGAGCAAGAGCGCAGGAATGCGAAGACGCATGTTCAAAGCAGTGTTTCGATGTGGTCCAAGATAGCGCGCGCAGTGTCCGCTTTGCTCATCAACGGTAGCGCGGCAACTTTCGTGTCCTTGCCGATGATGGTCACTTTGTTCGTGTCGTGCCCGAAGCCGGCACCTGCATCGGCGAGGGTGTTCAGTACGATCAGATCCAAGTTCTTCCGTTCCAATTTGCCTTTGGCGTTGGCTACGGCATCATGGGTTTCCAATGCGAAGCCTACGAGCAATTGACCGTGGGGTTTGTTCTTTCCCATCCATGCCAGCACATCCTCGGTGGCTTCCAAAGCGATGTCCAAGGCGCCCTCCAACTTCTTGATCTTGTTCTCAGAAGGTGCTACGGGACGATAATCAGCCACGGCTGCGCTCATGATCACCACGTCGCTTTGTGGTGACCGTTCCTTGCACGCAACCGCCATTTGCGCTGCGCTGGACACATCGGTGCGCTGTATTCCGATGCGATCCGTTCGCAGGCTTACAGGACCGGTAACGAGATGCACCTGCGCTCCTCTGCTGGCCGCTTCTTCGGCTAGGGCAAACCCCATTTTCCCACTGGACCGATTGCCAATGTACCGCACCGGATCGATCGCCTCTTGTGTAGGACCTGCTGTGATCAACAAACGTTTGCCGTTCAGCTTGCTGTTACCTACAAGGTCCGCATGGAGACGCGAAACGATGGCTTCGGGCTCCGTCATGCGCCCTTCGCCGCTGAGACCACTGGCCAGTTCGCCGCTTTCCGGGCCTATGGTGCGGATGCCGCGCTGCAATAAGAGATCCAGGTTGGCGTGGGTACTGGGATCGCGGTACATCTCCAGGTCCATGGCCGGTGCTACGTAGACCGGGCAGGTAGCGCTGAGACAGCACGCCAGCAGCAAATTATCACATTGGCCATGGGCCAGCTTGCTCAAGGTGTTGGCGCTCAGCGGAGCGATCAGCAACACATCCGCCCACCGGGCCAAATGCACATGGTCGTTCCAAGTGCCGTCGTCTGAAACCAATTCTGAGAGTACGGGCCTTCCACTAAAGGTTGCCAAGGTGAGGGGCGTCACGAAATCACGCGCTGCTCGCGTCATCACCACCTGCACCTGCGCACCGGCCTTCACCAGTTCGCGCACCAATGCAGCGGCCTTGTATGCAGCGATGCTGCCCGAAATACCGAGCAGTACCTTACGGTTCAGGAAGCGTTCCACCGGATGGGGGATCGTTCCATTGTGAATGGTTCAGGACTTGGCAGCAGTGTTGGGGTCCACCTCCTCTGCGCGGCGGTGGTAGAGCTTTCCTTCCATCAGCTCTTGGATAGCCAGTGCCGTCGGCTTGGGCATGCGCTCGTAGTGCTTGCTCACCTCGATCTGCTCGCGGTTCTCGTACACCTCTTCGATGTTCTCCCCGCTCACGGCGAACTCCTCCAATTTGGCACTGAGTTCCTCCTTGATCATCACACTGATCTGGTTGGCGCGCTTGCCAAGGATAGAGACGGTCTCGTAGACGTTACCGATCTCTTCGTCCAGCTTGGACACATCACGGGTTATCGTGGTCTTGGCGGCGTTCGTGTGCTTGTTGTTCATGGTGTGCTTGTAGGGGTCTCTAGGGCCAATAATGCCTGGATCTCGGTATGCAGATCCTCGGCGTCTTCCAGTAATACGCTCTGTGGAAAAGCGTCCGCGAAGTTATGATAGGACTTGATCGCTTCCTTTAAACGCTCCAACTTCTTGGATTCCACACTGTTAATGGCGAGTTCAACGTCGCTTTTCAGGGTAAAGTACATGGCATCCTCCCGGTATTTGGAGTTCGGCCACTCGCGGTTGAAATTCTTGAAGGCCACGCCGGCGGCTTGGTAGTTGCGCATTTTATAGTACTGCTGGGCACTATGGAAGCTCTTCACCTCAAGCTTCGTGCGCATGCCATCGATCAGTGTATTGCAGCTGTCCTTCAAGGCGGAACTCGGGTACCGGACCAGGAACAACTGCAACTGGTCCATGGCGCTTCGGGTGTCGGTCTGGTCCAGTTCGTAGTTCGGGGAATTCATGTACTGGCAATACGCGCTCAGGAACGCGCATTCCTCGGCATACTGGCTCTTTGGAAAGGTGCGTACGAAATTGGCCAAGTAATAGGCGGCCAAGGTGTAGTCCTTCATCCCCCAAGTGGACTTGGCGTGCAGGTAGTTCACCTTTTCGCTCTTTTCCGTTCCCCGGGTGAGTACGATCAATTCCTCCAACAAGGGAACAGCGCGGTCCCATCCTTCCTTGGCGATGTACTTCTCGGCCACCTGCAACTTGTAGTCGACATCAGTGCTCTTCAGGGCCTTGCCGAACTCGCTGCACGCGCCGAACAGCGCGGCGATGGCGAACAGGAGAAGGAACTTGCGCATCAGTTGGATCGAGGATCCCGCCTTGGCCCTGTTCGGGCATATGGCGAGTGAGAAAGGCGGCAAAGATAGGATCGGAAGCCGGATAGGCCCGGCGAGCTATCAACGCAAGGTTGTTAACGCCAGTATGAAGCGACGGTTACCTTTGGCCAGCCGTTCTACGGCCTACCACTTTATAGAACCATACGTTCCAGCATATGAACGACATCTTCGACAAGATCCGCAAGGACATGGGGCCCATCGGCCGCCACGCCAAACAGAGCCACGGGTATTTCAGCTTCCCGAAACTGGAAGGTGAACTCGGCGCCCACATGACCTTCCGTGGGAAGGAAGTGTTGGTGTGGAGCCTGAACAACTACTTGGGCTTGGCGAATCATCCGGAGATCCGCAAAGTGGATGCCGAGGCCGCCGCGCAATGGGGCATGGCCTATCCCATGGGTGCCCGCATGATGAGCGGACAGACCAAATACCACGAGCAGTTGGAGGACGCCCTGAGCGACTTCATGGAAAAAGAGGACAGCTTCCTGCTGAACTTCGGCTACCAAGGTTGCATGAGCGCCATCGAGGCCCTTCTCTCCCGCCATGACGTGCTGGTGTACGACAGCGAGTGCCACGCGTGCATGATCGATGGTGCCCGCTTGCATGCCGGGAAGCGGTTCGTTTTCAAGCACAATGACATGGAGAGCTTCGAGAAGCAGCTCGAACATGCACGCAAGATCACCGAGGTCACCGGCGGTGGCATCATGGTGATGACCGAAGGCGTCTTCGGCATGGCCGGCGACCAAGGCATGCTGAAGGAGATCTGCGAATACAAGGAGAAGTACAACTTCCGTCTGTTCGTTGATGATGCGCACGGTTTCGGTATGCTGGGCCGCGAGGGTCGCGGTACGGCTGAGGCACAAGGCGTACAGGACAAAGTGGATGTCTACTTCGGCACGTTCGCAAAGGCCATGGCCAGCGTTGGTGCGTTCGTGAGCGGACCGGAAGACATCATGCTTTACCTGCGTTACAACATGCGCAGCCAGACCTTCGCCAAGAGCCTGCCCATGCCGATCGTCATTGGTGCCTTGAAGCGCTTGGAGATGATCCGCACCATGCCCGAGTTGAGCCAGAAGCTCTGGACCATCACCAACGCCCTGCAAACCGGCTTGCGCGAAGCCGGCTTGGACCTGGGCGAGACCAACAGTTGCGTTACGCCGGTGTACATGAAAGGCGGCGTACCAGAAGCCACGAACGTGATCGTGGACCTGCGCGAGAACCACGGCATCTTCTGCAGCATCGTGGTGTACCCCGTGATACCGAAGGACATGATCTTGCTTCGCCTGATACCCACAGCCGCCCATTCCTTGGAGGACGTGGACTACACCGTGAAGCACTTTGCCCGTGTACAGGAGAAGCTCACGGCCGGTGCGTACAAGTCCGAGAAGGTGGCGAGTTTCTAGCTCTCATCCGGTTCACTTGTGAATGAGCCTCCTGGATCTACGCGATGAAGCTCTTTACTACTGGTCGATTCTTGGCATGGGCAATGTGCATCCAGTTGTAGACGACGTCGTACGCGTTGAGTTCCTGAAAGAGCGGTACCACTGATCGCAGGTGAAGGTGGCGAAGTACACCGCGCCATTTTGCTGCCGGAGCTTGCGGGTGGACATTACCACAAGATAGCGGTCTCGGCTTGGCGGCGGCAGGGTAAACCCGGACCGGCTACTCGCCGATACGGGACGGAGTCGGCGCAGGTTTGTCAAGAGGGTGGCGCGCGTTGGACATCCTGAGGCGGTCTAAAAGCGCGGGACAAGTCTAGAGTCCACACCAGCGGGGGATACTGTCGAGATCATCCTTCCTGCCTCAAGCGGTTTCCCCAGGGTAAGTACTCATCGCGAAGTGGTTCGAACGGCTCCATCTCAAGGGCGATACGCTCCAACCTTTGTATTTCGATCACGATCCAATCAGCGATAGACTCCCAGGATGCGAGCTTTTTCAATTCAGTCCGTCCGGTGCGATGAACAGTGCCATCATTTAAGTCCACAAATACCAATGAGGCATCCATTCCGAAGGTGCCGATGTACAGCATGTCACTCGTTGTTTCCATTGGGCACTTCATAGGATGGTTGCCACCTACTATCGGGTAAGGAAGCCGTTCGTCAATACTGAACGTATTGCCATACGTCGATCCGAATAAATTGAGTCCGCCATGGAAGAGGGAAAACCCGTTGAAGGCTCCGTACAGTTCAATGAGATCGGTCGGAAGTTTCTTTGAAAGTTCCTTCTCTATGCGACGGATATACCTTTTGCCGATCGGGTGCGGCAGCTCATGCATGTACGCCTTAGGTGCGAGGTGCAGCTAATGTGCAGATAATTGTGTGCCGTTCTTTTGCTTCACCTATCCCCTTGTTCTCATTCTTTCAAACGTGGTGAACACGATCGCTATGGCTTCAGTGGTGGATGTCATGAATGTAGTTCTATTGTGCGTCCGCCTCACTCCATCGACCACCGTGGCCACGCCAAGTACCATTTGGTGACCGGCGTGCTCAGTGCCGCGATGCCGAGGTTGTCGCTGGCTTCGGCAATGTCGCGCACGCTTTTAAAACTCTGCCGGGTTTCCGCCTCGGAACCCTGCGGCCTTGTACCAGTGACCGCCATCCTGTAGCGCATTTTTCCATGCAATGCCCAATGTACACATCTCCACAAAGGCGAGCATTGTAAACTTCGCTTCATCCGAATTGCCAGTTCGCCGCATACCGCATAGGTTCATCCGAAAGGTATCATTAAGCCGTAGTTCCGCATGGTCGGGGGGCCACCAGCCCCCATGCGTCCGGGCTACGGGCCGAACTTCTTGCTCGGATCGCGACTGGTGTGTCGCACTTGAACGATGTAGATGGTACCGCCCTTGACCTTGAAGACTACACGATATTTCAGCCGGTGCAATAGGGCATGGCGGTAGTCGCCTTTGCGTACTTGGAATAGGTTTGGATCGGCCTTGATCCGGGCGTAGCGATCCACCAACGCCTCAACGAAACGATCTCCGGATCCTTTCTTCTCCCGTTCCCGGTGGGCATGAATAGTCGATGCCTCCGCGGTGACGCTGGGCTTTACGACCAAGGTGTACTTCATCCTTTGGTCCCTGATCGGATCAAGCGGATGGATCCTTCCTCCGTATGGAACTTCACCTCGCCGCGTTCATCCTTCGCGATCGCTTCATCGAACTCGGCGATCTCCGCATCGGTGAAGTCCTCTTCGATCTCCTCGGGGGCTTCCCTTTCGATCACCGTAGCCACCCGTTGCAAGGCCGCCTCATCTGAGATCCGCAAAAGACGTTGAACGAGGTCCAGCTTCTTCATTGCGATGTCCATGGCTGCGTTGTTGGTCTGGTAAAGTTAGGGCAGTGCAACCCTAAAGCAAAGCAGGGGCCACCACTTCGGGAACCTGCTGTGATCGCATAAGCGTAGCTCGTGCTACAACCCGAGCTTTCTCAAGGTCCCGCCGGGCACGCCCTTCTTGTTCACCATGAAGGCGGTGGTCTTGTACTGCACATAAGGCTTGCTCATGTATAGGTAGCCCTTGTGGTCGTTCGTATCGCCCCACGAGTTCTTCACCACATACCATTCAGTGCCGTTCTGGTCCTGCGCGATGCCGGTGAGTTGCATGCCATGATCATCCGTGGTGTCATAGTTGTCGAATGCTTGTTGGCGCATCTCGGCGGTGATGACCGCTTCGGGTTGTGGGCTCTTGAAAAGGTTCTGCCGCTCTTCTTTGGTCAATTCGTCCGTTTCGGCCATGGTGGTAAAGGCCACGCCGTTCTTCCAACTGAACGTGGGTTCGCTCACATCACCGCCCCAGGCCACGGTGTATCCCGCTTTCAGCGCATTGTCGATCACGTTGGTGATGTCCTCCACGGGGATGTTCCAAGCGGGTTGCAACGCCCAGTTGTCCGGTACCATCAAAACGCTCTTCGTGTAGTAGGGCGCGTCGTTGCCGGAGATGAACTCCACGTAATCATCCGCCTCCAGCTTTACCACGTCCTTCGCGAAGGTCTTCGGCGTGTAGCTCTTACCGTTGTAGGTGAATTCCTTGGGCACCTCACCGAGATAAGCATCCAGGACGCCATCGAAGGCCTTGCGCCAGACCGGTGTCAGCTTGCCGTCGTTCGGGGCTTTCAACAGGGCATCCAACATGCCTTTCAAAACGGCCTGCATTTCGCCGAACTCGTTCTCCTCATTGCCGAACGCCAGTCCCGTATATGCATCTTCCGGCAACGCGCCATACTTGCCGTACATGTTCACTACATCGTGCCCGAGACCACCATCGCCGTAATTGAGCGAGCCGTGCATGCGCAAGTAGTTCACGGCCTTCTCCTCATAGCTCCTGCGGGCCATGTAGATCTTGGAGAGGTGGATGGATGGCCCACCGTGCTTGATCATTTCCGATTCCAAGAACGAACCTGCCGAATAGCTCCAACACGTTCCCGACGAACCTTGGTCCTCCACCGGTGTTGCTTCCGCACTGACCATGGGCGTGAAGATGAAGCCGACCGTATCGCTCTTATTGCCGCTGATCTTCTTGATGAGGTCGTCTTGGGCGTGGAGGCTGGTGGTCAGCAGCAGCGCGGTTAGGCCGAAGGGTAGTTTGTTCTTCATGGGTGCAAGCAGGGGATGCAAAGGAAGGGTGCTACAGGCATTCTTCGCCCACCCTTTCGGGAGGTATGGTTGGAACGTTCACGAATGTAGAGCCTTGTGCCATTCACAGAAGTTGGCAGTCCGTGGCACCCATTCGTTCCATTTGTAACTGTTCCAAACCGAACTTTGTCCCCCGTGCAGCAGGATAACACACCGCTCGGCTATTGGTTCTCGGTGATAGCCCAACGCTACTACACGTTGACCCTACATCGGATGCTGGCGTTCGATATGGACCGTTGGTTCTATGTCTTGGTGCTGATCGCCGACAACGACGGGCGCATGAGCCAACAGCAATTGGCCGAAGCCTTGATGATCGACAAGGTCGCTGTGCTGCGGGCCATTGATACATTGAGCGAGAAGGGCTATGTGGAACGGGTAAGTTGCCCGAACGACCGCCGCAAGCACCACATCCGCATGCTGCCGAAAGCGAAGCCCGTGGTAAAGGCGATCAAGAAAGCCTACTCCGAAGTGAACGAACAAGCCATGGGCGACCTATCCCCAGCGGCGCGCAAGGCATTCCTGGACCTGATCAGCACCATGCCCGGCCGCCTTTCCATAGACGGACTAAAGCCCGCGCGCATCCACTACACGAAGAAGATCCCGAAATGAAGCGAAGATCGGTTCCCTGGTCCCCTGCCCATTTGTTCGCCGCGATAGTGATGTTTCTCGCTGCGTGTGGCGATGGTGAAGAACAGGTAGCCGCAGGTGGTGGTGCCGTGCCACCGATGGCCGTGCAGGTGCATGTACTCAAGGCCGAGGTGATGGACAATACCATCACCACTACTGGCACCTTGATGGCCAACGAAGAGGTGGACATCGTGAGTGAACTCGCCGGACGTGTTACGACGATCGGGTTCCAGGAAGGTGGCAACGTGAGTGCCGGGCAGGTGCTGGTGCGGATCAACGATGATGAGTTACAGGCGCGATCGCGAAAGGCCGAAGCCAACCTCAAACTCGGCACCGATGACGAGGGTCGCAAGAAGCAATTGCTTGCCGTAAGCGGCATCAGTCAGGAGCAGTACGATGCAACACAAGCACAGCTGGCCGCGCTGCAAGCCGATGCCGATGATCTGCGCGCGCAGGTCGCCAAAAGCACGATCCGAGCGCCGTTCAGCGGAAAGGTGGGTTTGCGTTCAGTGAGCGAAGGCGGGTTCGTGGGCAACAACGCCATCATTGCGAAATTGCACCAGATCGACCCCGTGAAGATCGATTTCGCCGTGCCCGAGCGGTATGGTAGGAACATGGCAGCGGGCAACATCATCCACTTCACTTTGGAAGGCGACACAGCTACCTACACCGGTGAGGTATACGCGGTGGAACCCAGCGTAGAGACGGCGACCCGCACGGTGCGCGTGCGCGCACGCAGCAGCAACAAAGATGGCCGTCTGATACCGGGCTCTTTCGCCAAAGTGGATGTCCGCTTGAAGGAAGTGGACGATGCGCTCGTGGTGCCCGCAGAAGCGTTGATACCTGACATACAAGGACAGAAAGTGCTGCTGATGAAAGGTGGCAAAGTAGTGAGCGCACGCGTACAGCTCGGCACGCGCACAGCCAACAGCGTACAACTCACTAGCGGAGTGCAACCCGGCGATTCGGTGATCGTCACCGGTCTCTTGGCACTGCGCGAAGGGGCTGCGGTGCGGGTGATCCAAGCAGTACCGACCATGAAAGTGTCGACCACGGACACCACTTCGCGATGAATATCTGCTCCGTCAGCATCAACCGACCTGTGCTCGCATCCGTGATCTCGATCCTGATCGTGCTTCTCGGGGGCATCTCCTCCTTCGCTTGCGATTGTGGCCCTAAACAAACCATCCGGAGTGCTGTTGGGGGTTCTCACATTGTGATCCATGGCAAGGTTATCAAAGCTGATCTCAACAAAGCACTGCAACAGGATTCCGTGCTATTGGACTCAATGAGCAGAGGAGCACAACGACTATTCTTTGGTCCTCAGCACGTTAACGAATACACCATCTTGGTCATTGAGGGATTTAAGGGTGCGCAGGTAAATGATACCATCATTGTCCGCACCGGTGTTGGTCCAGTAACGGATTGCGGCCTCGTGCTGAGTTCCGGGACGGACTATATCATTTACGGCAAGTCAGTCTTTGTCGATCACCGGTTTCTCGGCATCGAGGACAGGACTGCTGATGCCTTTTCGACCTCTGTATGCTCAAGAACAAGAACATTCTCCCGTCGCGAGAGAAAGGCCATCAGGAAAGCCGTTCTGAGCACAGAGAACGTCCATTATCGTAAGTCATACTGAAGGATGAATATCAGCTCCGTCAGTATCAACCGACCGGTGCTCGCATCGGTGATCTCGATCCTGATCATCCTCTTCGGCGCGATCGGCTTCGGCTTCCTCGGTGTGCGCGAATACCCGAGCGTAGACCCACCGATCATCACGGTCACCACGAACTATGTGGGCGCGAATGCCGACATCGTGGAAAGCCAGATCACCGAGGTGCTCGAAGAGAGCATCAACGGGATCGCCGGGATCAGAACGCTTACCAGTGTGAGCAGCGATGGCCGTAGCACCATCACCGTGGAATTCGAATTGGACGTGGACCTGGAGGCCGCGGCCAACGACGTGCGCGACCGGGTGAGCCGAAGTTTGCGGAACCTGCCGTTGGATGTGGATCCGCCGATCGTCGCGAAGAGTGACGCGGACAGTAATCCGATCCTCTCCATGACCATTCAGAGCGATCAGCGCAACATGCTCGAGCTGAGCCAGATCGCCAACGACGTATTCAAGGAACGTCTGCAGACGATTGCCGGTGTAAGTGCCATCAACGTGTGGGGCGAGAAGAAATTCAGCATGAAACTGTTGCTGGAGCCGGTAAAGATGGCGGGCTTCAACATCACTCCGATGGACGTGCGCGATGCCTTGTCGCGCGAGAACGTGGAACTGCCCAGCGGACGCATCGAAGGATTCAACACCGAGCTCAGCATACGCACACTGGGCCGATTGACCACGCCCGAAGAATTCAACGACCTCATAATCCGGGATGATGATGGAGCGGTGGTTCGCCTGAAGGACATCGGCAACGCAGAACTAAGGCCGGAGAACGAACGCTCCCTATTGCGCGGGAACGGCGGTGTGGCACAAGTCGCGGTAGCCATCACTCCCCTACCGGGCAGCAACTATGTGGCCATCGCCGATGAGTTCTACGAGCGCGTGGAGCAGATCAAGAAGGACCTTCCGGAAGACCTACGCTACAATGTGGCACTGGATACCACCATCGGCATCCGCAAGGCCATCCTGGAAGTGGAAGAGACCATCCTTATCGCCTTCGGCCTGGTGGTGCTCATCATCTTCATCTTCCTCCGCGACTGGCGCACCACCTTGATCCCGGTTTTGGCGATCCCGATCTCGTTGATCGGATCCTTCTTCATCATGTACATCTCCGGGTTCAGCATCAACATCCTCACCCTATTGGCGATCGTGCTCTCCACGGGGATCGTGGTGGATGATGCGATCGTGGTATTGGAGAACATCTACAGCAAGATCGAAGGCGGCATGGACCCGATGAAGGCCGGGCATGAAGGATCGAAGGAGATCACCTTCGCCATCATCAGTACCACGGTTACGTTGGCAGCGGTGTTCCTGCCCATCATCTTCCTCAGCGGATTGACCGGTCGCCTGTTCCGTGAGTTCGGCGTGGTGGTCGCCGGTTCGGTGATCATCAGCGCGGTGGTCTCGCTCACGCTCACGCCCATGATGAGCGCGCGCTGGCTGAAGCACAAGGACAAACACAGCCGCTTCTTCGAGGTGACCGAGCGTTTCTTCAACCGTTTGTCCGGTGGTTACGAACGCTCCCTCGCCGCCTTCATGCGCAGGCGCTGGCTCGTGTTCCCGGTGATCCTTGTCAGCCTCGGCATCACTGGTCTCGCGTTCGTTAACCTGCAAAGCGAACTCGCCCCGGATGAGGACAAGAGCCGGTTCATGGTGCTGAGCACCGCGCCAGAAGGCACCAGCTTCGAGCTGATGAACGACTACATCGCCAACATCATCGACGTGGTGGACACGATGCCCGAGCGGCAAGCGTTGATCAGCGTAACGGCGCCCGGCTTTGGTAACGCATCGGCCACCAACAACGGCTTTGTCCGCGTAACGCTAGTACAGCCCGAAGAGCGCACCAAGACACAGGATCAGCTCGCCAAGGAAGTGATGGCGAAAGTGCAGCGCTTCAACCTCGCCAAGAGCATCGTGATCCAGGAGCCTACCATCGGTGGTAGTCGCTTCTCCTCGCTCCCCGTGCAGTATGTGATCCAAGCACCCGACTTCGAAAGCCTGCGCGAGATCATCCCGAAATTCATGGAAAAGGCCTCTGCGGACAAGACCTTCCGCGTGACCGACCTGAATCTGAAATTCAACAAACCGGAGATCAATGTGGAGATCGATCGCGACCGTGCGCGTTCCTTGGGTGTGAGCATGCAGGACATCGCGGAGACCTTGCAGCTGTACTTCAGTGGCCAGCGCTATGGCTATTTCATCATGCAGGGCAAGCAGTACCAAGTGATCGGTCAGGCCACACGCGACAACCGCGATGCACCCATCGACCTTAAGAGCGCGTATGTCCGCAACGACAAGGGCGAGATGATCCAGTTGGACAACCTGGTGCGCATGACCGACCGCAGTACGCCACCACAGCTCTTCCGCTACAACCGCTACGTAAGCGCCACGGTAATGGCCGACCCTGCCGAAGGCTACACCATCGGCGACGGCATCGAAGCCATGGACCGCGTCGCATCGGAAGTCCTTGATGACAGTTTCAGCACCTCGCTCGCTGGTGTGAGCAAGGAATTCGCCGAGAGCGGAAGCAGTGTGCTCTTCGCGCTATTGCTGGCCTTGGTGCTCGTATTCCTCATCCTCGCCGCGCAGTTCGAAAGTTGGCTGGATCCATTGGTCGTGATGCTCACGGTGCCGTTGGCGCTCGCTGGGGCGTTGACCAGCTTGTGGATCGGCGGGCACACGCTCAACATCTTCAGCCAGATCGGCGGCATCGTGCTCATCGGCTTGGTCACCAAGAACGGCATCCTCATCGTGGAATTCGCCAACCAGCGCAAGGAACAAGGCTTGAAGAAGATGGAAGCCGCAATGGATGCTGCTGGACAACGCTTCCGTCCGATCCTGATGACCAGCCTGGCCACGGCGCTGGGTGTGTTGCCTATCGCCTTGGGTCTTGGTGCGGCCGCTAAGAGCCGAGTGCCCATGGGCGTGGCGATCATCGGTGGCTTGCTCTTCGCGCTTTTGCTCACGCTCTATGTAGTACCTGCGTTGTACAGTTACATGAGCCGTGAGCGTAGCGTTGAACCACACGCTCCACCCGAGGCAACGGACACTAATGCACTGCACGTATGAAGGCGTTGACCACATCGGCATTCCTGTTGGCGATCACACACCTTTCCGCCCAAAATGTGCTCACTGCCGACGACGCGGTGCGGATAGCCCTTGAACAGAACTTCGGCATCCGACTGGCTCGTCTGGAGGCACGTACGGCGGAGGTGCTCAACAACGTCGGCAATGCGGGAATGCTACCTACGTTGGATGCGAACGGCTTCTATTCCGTGGACAACAGCAGCACGAAACAGACCTTCTTCAGTGGTGAAGTACGGCAAGCTGACAATGCGAATTCGCGTGTGCTGGACGGAGTGCTGGCCATGAACTGGACCGTCTTCGACGGCCTGACCATGTTCGCTGCGAAGGATCGTTTGGAGGCCTTGGAGATGATCGGCCGTAACGAGCTCCGCCAGCAGATGGAGACCACGGTATACGATGTGCTCACCGGATACTTCATGGCCGTCCAATTGCAGAAAGCGGTGATCGTTCAGCAAGAAGGGCTGCGCACCTCGAAGGAGCGTTTGCAGATCGCCACGGCAGGTGAACGAATCGGTTCAGCCAGCGGTTTAGTGGTGGTGCAAGCCCGTTTGGACCTTAGTTCCGACAGTTCCGCTATGCTGGACCTTGTCCAACAAAGGGCGATCGCTCTCACTCGGTTGAACGTTTTGCTCGGTCGCGCGCCTTCCATACAGACCGAAGTGGCGAACGAGATCCCCGCATCCGAGGTACTTGACCTGACCACGTTGCAGCATGAAGCGCGCGCTGGGAACACAGCGATCCAACAAGCCAAGCAGCAACAGATGCTGGCTGACATAAGTGTGAAGGAACTGCGCGGCGCGCTCTTCCCACGCGTGGACCTCTTCGGAAATTTGGGATACACGAAAAGCACCAGTGCGGTGGGCTTCCTGCAAAGCAACCAGGCCGTGGGACCGGACTACGGCGTTCGATTAAGCGTTCCTCTTTTCCGCGGACTACAGGCCAACAAGGCCGTGGAAGTGGCGAAGATCACACGTGAACAGGCGGATCTATCCATGGAGCAAGCACAGCTCCAACTGGACCAACAGGTATTGGATGCATGGATGGTCTATTCCACGGCACAACAACGCGTGGCTCTGGAACAAACCAACCTGAGCGGGATAAGCAAACAGGTGGATGTTGCGCTGGAGAGCTACCGGTTGGGCATGATCACTTCGGTGGAATTGCGGGATGTGCAACAAGGCCTGATCGATGCGGAGAACCGCTTGCTGCTTGCGGGCTATGAGGCCAAGGCTGGCGAGTTGCAGTTGAAGTGGCTGGCCGGGCGATTGATCTGAGTTCCCTTAGAACCTGTTTGCATAGTGAAGTGTTGAGAACTGTTTGCAGGGGATCTTGACTTTCTTGATGAGGATCGATCCATTCGTATCGGTGTAGAAAAGCACCGTGTACCATGGGATACAGAAGCGATC
>Ga0335397_10000824_pt1 | contig 41548 bp, 30 predicted proteins | sample MAT04_FD_205740 | JGI IMG/M metagenome (GOLD analysis project Ga0335397, IMG submission 205740) | Freshwater microbial communities from Lake Fryxell liftoff mats and glacier meltwater in Antarctica - MAT-04 (spades assembly) (version 2) ... | reverse complement strand
GGCCATCGTCACGCCGGCCATTCCGGCGCTGTGCACCGCGCGGTGGAAGAATGCCGCCAGTCAGGTTGGCCACGGGTATCGCCTGGATTTGGAACGCTTCGATTGCGGTTGGCTGCCGCTGGAAGCCTTGCGCGCCGCCCCGCACCGGGGGAGGCAGTTTTATGAATCTCCGGCGCTCATCGGTTGCGCGTTGGCAATCAGTCGCGAGCTGTATGACGAGCTGTGGGGCTTCGATCCGCACATGTTGTTCTGGGGTGTCGAGGATTTGGATTTCGGCCTGAAGTGCTGGCTGATGGGGTACCCAATCCTGCATGATCCCAAGGCGGTCATCGGCCATCGCTTTCGACAGACATTCGATAATTACGCCGTCCCGCTGGAGCAGTTGCTCGTTAACCAACTGCGGATGGCCCGCAAGCAATTCGCGCCGGGGGTCTGGTCTGAATGGCTGGATCTGTGTCGCCAGCGCCACTCGGGGCGACTCAAAGATCATCCCGAAGGGCTTTGGGCGCGCGTCTGGACCTTGTTCGAGGAACACCGTGCGAGCGCCGAGTCGGAGCGGGCCTATTTGCAGTCGCGCCGCGTGCGGGACGAGTTCTGGTACGCCGAGCGGTTCGATCTCGGCTGGCCGCGTCTGCAATCACAATCGACCTATACCGGGGCCGCGGTCCCCCAAGGCATCGCGCTGTTCCAGTCCGATCCCAGCCCCAGTCCGCCGCCCTGCGACGTGACCGGAATCATTCCCGCGAGCGTGACGGCCTGCGTCGGCAAGGATGTTACGTTCACGGCGGCCGGCGCGAACCTGGATGATGTCACCTGGTCAGGCGGCGGAACGCCGGCGACGGGATCGGGCGCCACGTTTACCACCCAGTGGGACACCACGGGCAGCAAGCAGGTGACGGCTAGCTGCGGAGATTCCGCGCAGACAGCAACCGTGACCGTGGTGCGGATCACATTCGGTGCGGACCGCATTCGCACCGGCTTCACGAAACCTGTGAGCACATCAACAATTGTCCATTCCACATTCCTGACATGCGATCCTCCCGGTGAAGTGGCAAACGTGACCCTGCATGTGACTGGAGAAGATCGCGTCGATCTCCAGGACCTTCAGGTCATCTCTGGCGCGGGGCAGTTGCTGTTCAGCGTCAAAGGAACCAGACCGACTTCGTCCGGCATTCCAAATGGCGACACCACGATCGAAGCGCGAATCGGCGGGCAGACCTGTGCCAAGATTCAAGCCATCGTCGTGGTTCCTACAAAGATTCACGAGCCATACCCAGAGGCCGACGGGGATGTTGCTCCGCAAAATCTGGTGCTTGACGCCTCGACGAGCCCCGCGGCGTGGGGGTTGCCACCGAATGCTGTTCAATTGGTAACGGCATGGATTCAGTGGTTGACAATCGGGGTTGAGGATCAGTTCGGAGACGATTTGGACGAACTATACGAAGGCGTCGATGTCCAGGAAAGGGTCGGCGGCGTTTGGAGATCGATCAATCAGACTCTCACAGGGAGTGGCACTTATCAGGATCCGGTATTCGTCTTTTCAAAGCCGGCAATATCCCAGGTTCCAACTGGAAGCCAAGCCGCCCAAGACTGGCCGACCGAACCGACCTTAACCATGGTAGCTTTTGATGGGGTACAGAATATCCCGGTCAGAGTCGACGGTCATCCGATTGGCGCTATCAAACTACGCAGAGTCATTGGTACTCCACCGAATCATGTGGAGATTGATTGGCCTTGATTAGCGGCTTAAACGGGACAAGGAGAAATGATGAGTGGACATGCTTCAACGAAGTGGATGATCCTACTCGTCGCAGCGTGGGGTTGTCATCAACAGAAACCTGCCGTGAACAATGAGGCTACCATGAAAAAGGAGGAATTCTCGATGAACACTGCCACTCCAGCGACTTCACATAAGGTCCGTCAGGTGCGTCACCTTAAGCAACATCCGGAAGTCGCCCGGGACAACGAGCACAAATTCATAGGCTTGGATGAGTTCCTCGTTCAAGCGGGAACTCCTTTGAATTGCCGATTTATTTTCGAGGTGGTCGCCAGTAATCGGAACCGACTGTCGGCGATCGAAGCCGCGGAGATCGTTCCTGCCCACGTCGGGAGCGTCGAAGAACTGATTTCCAAGTTGCAAGCAGATCTCGAAGAAGTCCAGGTTGAAGTGGTCGAACAGAAGGGCGACATGACCGTCATTCGGCTGATGGAAACGCCTTTGGTCGGCAAGCCGGGATATGCCCTCGACCATCAGGTGTCGATTGAGTTTTCCGGGTCGCTCTACAATCTTCTTAGGGCGCTCAAGGAACAGCTCCCAACCGTCGGTCCTGTCACTTTCGGAGTCGGGCCGATATATGACGACGCCATAACCCAGACTTCGATTTCGGTCGAAATGCAATCCGTGCGGACGATCCTAACGGACGCTGTCCCGCTAGAAGATTATGGCCCGCTGCTGTGGTTCGCCAGGACTTACGACCTGGAACAAAATCCGAGGACGGAAGTTCGATTTCTGGGAGGGCAAAACAGCGATTGATAAATAGCGACAGTCGAACGATTGTATTCGGGCTGCGTTGACGAACATTTTCTGTAGCAAGAAGTTTAATCTTTAATGAGCGAGGACAAAAAACGATGAGAATGGCGATGCTGCTGCTGCTGCTGCTGCTGCTGCTGCTCTTGGTTGCCTCAAATCTGCTCTCGCCACTCGCGGTCGCCGAACAATCTCAGAAAAATTTCGCTATCGGCTCCGAGCAGGATGAGTCTGGAGCCGAATTAGATGTCGCAATTGACCCGGCATGGCTTCTAAAAATCGGGCCGCTCTTTCCCGATGTTCGCGACAAGCGCTCGGAAAACCAGCCGTTCTTTGCCCAAGTCACAGAAGTGGCTCGCGTTCCGGTTGATGACGGTCAGACGCGCATCGTGGTCTGGGTCAAGGTCATTGTTCCAGCGGCATGTGTCGACCATGGCTGGGGCGAATTGATGATCTTTTCTCATGCCGAGGATCCGCAGCCGTTAGTCCGGCTCCAAGCACATACTTTGTCGGTCGCGGAAGCTTCACAAATTTCACTGGTGGCCGGTGGTTGGATTCAATTCGGCAAACGAAGTCCATTAGTATCTCTAGCAGATCTGGAGTCTCTGAAACATTTTCAGGAACATGGTTTGGCAGACCTCTTGTGGGGATTGTCCATTTCGGCGACTGAACGAGCCTTGACAATCTATTTGAACGAGGGCCAAGAAGCGTTTTTGAAGCAGGTTCCGGTAGCAGTGGGTCAAGAGAAGTCTATCCAGCTGCCGGCTCGGATTCGTGCGGTTCATTTTTATCACTCGCTGGCAGAGGATATGCGATCCGCAGGCTTCAAGTATTCGACCGCCTGGGAAGGCACCATACTCGTTCGCTTGACGCCCGCCGACGAACAGTCTCCCCCCGTGACGCTGGAAATCGGCACGCGTGCGTCGAGTGAGGGAATTGAAGTAGAAGCCGTCGAATTATTTCTGTGGGAAACCCGTCTGACCCCACCCACGGATCGGCCGGCAGACCTCATATTAATACCGCCGAAGAGCGATTCGGAGGATCGTCAATGACTGCCGGCAAAGAAGTTAAAGTCGTCTTGACCATCCTCATGCTTCTTTTTTCAGGATGTGAGAACTCAAGTCCGACGAAGGCGGAAGAGCCGGCGGTGCTCACCGAAGCGGACGCTGCCACGCCGGAAGGGTCCGCTTCGGGTGCGATAAAAGCTCAGGAACCAAAGATGATCCATTACAAAAAGTATTTTTGCGATATCGGGTATGCGCTCGGCTGCGAGGCCACTGTCGAGCGCCTGGCGAATACCGCGACGCAGATTTCGCCGCTGTCGAACGCCAAAGTGGTGGACGAGAAAGTGAGCTCCATCGAGGCGCTCATCGCCAAACTCAGGAATGAACTGGCGGGAGTGACCGTCGTGCGGAGCGACACGCACCCATCAGTGATTCACCTGATCGAAACAGTCCTGTTCCAGCAGGGCGGATATCCGCTGGAACAGCGGATATCGCTGGAGTACACAGGAATTCCGCAAGGACTGCTCGAACAACTGCATAAGGAAATCCCGTCCCTTGGTCCCTCGACTCAACGGGGTATCTCCGTGCCAGGGCTCGATGATGAGAATGAGAGTGATATTGCGGTCGATGCCTCCCACGAATTGGTGCGAAAAATTCTGACCGACGGCGCACCCGCGCGAGGCAATGGGGAGATTCTGTTTGAGGCTGTCACCTCGGTCGGGAATAAGTCACCCCGAGTCGAAATGAGCTATCGACCGCAACTTTTCTCCCTCGAAGAGTACCTCGACGGAATCGAGGACGCGCTCGGCGTGTATGCCACCATCGAGCGGTTGGCGGACACCAAGACTCATGACTCGCCGCTGTCTTTGGCCGACGTGCTGAACGAGAATGTAAGTTCGATCGATACACTAATCGCCAAGCTCAGCAATGAGTTGGAAGGGGTCACGATCGTGCGGAGCGAATTCAACCCCGCCGTGATCCATCTGATCGAAACAGTCCTGCTGGAGAACCCCGCCTACCCGTTGGAACAGCGGGCGACCGTGGAATACACGGGAACTTTAGAAGGACTGCTCGAACAACTGCATGCGCAATCGCTGCCCATCGCACCCAAAAGAGGAGGCGGTATCCCCATGCTGGAACCGATGGACGACTCGACGGAAACGGCGGTGAACGCCACCGATGCCCTCGTACGGATAATCTTGGTCGATGCCGTTCCCCTGGCGGGTTATGAACGCATCTTGTTCGAGGCTGTCCGATACAACCGGGACAATTCTCCGCAGGTCGAAGTGAGCTTCTCTGGGCCGAAAGAATATGGGCCACAGCGCGAATGAATCGCGACCTCGACAGTGATGCAAAGGATATTCCATGAGAGTTGACGGGGCAGGCGAAAATCGTTCTTTGCTCGCGCCGCGGTGCGCCCCTCACGAGTCTGAGCCCTCCAGATTTTCCCGCACGATCACGCTCGCTGCCGCAACCGATCAAGGCTCCGAATCCGCCGCGGATCATAACTCCCGGCGGCTTGTGATCGAATCTTCGCGCTTCGACCACGGCCCGCGGCGAGCATCGATTGTCATCACCGCGCGGAACTATGGCCGCTTCCTTCCCGAGGCGATTGAATCCGCGCTGCGGCAAACAGTCCGCTGCGAGGTTGTCTATTCGGACGACTATAGCCAGGATGATTCCGTCGCGATCGCGCGACGCTACGAACACCTGGGCGTCATCGTGCTGGAATCGTCACGCCATCTGGGTGTCTGCGCAGCACGGAACCGGGGCGCGGCCGCGTCCACGGCCGACTATCTGATCCACCTGGACGGAGACGACATCCTGCCTCCCGATTTCGTGGAGCGCCACTTCGATTCCATGGCTCCGGGAGTGCCGTTCGTTTACGGCCCGGCCCAAGCCTTCGGCGACGGGCGTGTCGAATTGGTGACCGATTCGATTAACATACATGTCTGGTGTAGTCTCGCCATGTGCGATGTGGTAGAGCATGTGCCGTGATTATTTGGGCAGCGGATGAAAGAATTCCGTATGACTGTTTCTGGTGACGGCTTCTGACCCGTCGGCGATCATTTGCAGTGATCACGCAGTTGAAGAAATAATGGAGCCACAAACTAACGGCAGTTGCCACAAGTTCATTTAGTATTATTTCTGATAAAGCTTTCTTAACATTACTAAAGCCACAACTACAAAGACCGTCCCGTTCAGAAATAGTAGCCAAGGCAACCTGTTCGAGGCTTCAACATTCTTTGTCAATGGCGTGATAACAGGATTTAGTTTTGCTTCAATTTCTCTGAGGCTGGTGCGCGCAACCTCGCGATACTTTTCCACTCCCTCAAACTGGGCAGGGGAATGGATCACCGCTTGAAAATGATTCTTGGCTCGTTGAAGATTTTCCAGATCAAACAGCAGCACGCCTAAACTGAATTCATGGGAAATGCGACGAGGATCATTCGGAAACCGTTCCAGCGACTCCAAATGAAACTTAACTGCCTCTTCACGCCTGCCTGTCAATAGGGCAATGTTGGCAAGGTTTGCCAAAAGGTGGCTGCTGCGTCTCTTCGGTGCTGTTTGAGAATAAACTTTTTGCAGCGCATTCCGAGCAAATACGTAATCACCGGAACTGATGGCGCCAACACCGAGATTGTGCAGATTCAACAGAATTTCCTCGGAATGCTCCGGAAACCGATCAAGCAAGGATAACATTTCCGCAAGCGCGGCATCAGCCTCTCCTAACTTGAATCGGGCGAATGCAATTTCATTGGTCAGGTGAATAATTTTTGTCGTATCATTTGTTTTCTCGATCTGCTCTACCGCTGTCTTCAACAATCCGGTAAAATCACCTAGCTTCCTTGCGCCGTCTACAAGTTCGTTTGCCGCGTTTAACGCGCGACTACTAGTTGGAAAGGATTCGTAAATCAGCTTGGATGCCCGCATTGATTCGACTTGATTCCCCATCACGCGGAAATAATCCGCTCGCAACTCCCAAATCGTCGCTTTAGAAGCGTCGGACATCACAGCTTCCAGAGCTTCATCAAATATCAGCACTGCTTCTTCAGGATTGGAAGCTGGCGAATCCCAAGATCGGCCGCCCCAGATTTTGGCAAGCACCGACTCCAAGATGGGAATTTCCTCCTGTGGAATATCTTCTGCATAGACACATGGCAATAACATTCCAGTTAGTATGAAGATCGCGCCAAGGACATTCATTGACATTGTTGAAATCCAAGCACGAGTATCTATTAGTAAATGATGAACGATATCGCAATCTTGAGATTGCTATTTACCGGTCCTTCCGGGTTTTCCGTGGGTAGGTTCAGAAAATGGGCGATTTTCAACCTCGGCTCCGACTCAGCAAACGGGGGCCACCCCTTATCACCTCGCCGTCACCTCGACCTGAACTGGCGAAGGCCGAGGTGACGGCGAGGCGAACGAGGCTCGCAGAAACCACTGAAAACAACTTGAATTTCATCATCATAGGCATCGGCATGGCGTATCTCGGGACCAACTCCAAGAGACCAAAGATGCCCAGCTTATGCCTGCCCGGCACCACAGAACGCCGTGACGTGAACTGTTGTTAACCCACACGAAACCCGGATGGACCTCTTTACCCTGTAATGCAGTGCCAATTTGAAAATTCGATCCGATGGAACTATTTCGATCCGGGGACGACGCCCTGTAATGTTTCAGGGACAAGCATCCTCAGGTTCTCCAGTCCGCAGGACAGGATCGTATGTTCCTGCAAGATTGCTGGAACTTGACGAATATGCCGCTCGCTCTCGCATCACGCAGTAAGATCCAGCGCAAGGATTCACCTGCGCCCAGTCACTCCATTCGCCTAATCGCGAAAGCTCACCATTCGCGTTGACTTTCACACGCCCATGCATCACATATCCCTTCTCTATATATGACCAGCATTTGTGAATGTATTTTTTCGGTACGGTGCAGGCAGAGCCTGTGCAACATGTTTCAAAGGGTTGCGACGTAATATTCATCGTCTCTGATGACCAATTCGCATTCAGATTGAACAGTGCGTGCAATAGATTACACGCCAAGTTATATTTTGTGACTTGTGCAGCGGATATGGTTGTTCCATCACAGACGCCGGTTGATTCACCACCAGCGGTTGTGGGGCCATATGTCGCTTGAACCGACTCATAGAATATCCCACTTTCTGCCTCGCCAACTTCGACGGCTTTACTTTCATAAGGACCTATACCAAACATGGGATAATTTGGAGCGCTGTTAGGCATTGGATCCGCGTATGGAATCGCCATCGCATTCTCCGCACAGATCAGAATAACAGCAGCTGCCACTTGCCATCGAGCATATAAAGACATAGCTAATCTCCCTGCGTGGAACGGGACAAGCCGAAACATCACAAACGTTTACTTAACACATGCACATAAATCAACAACGTAGCTGTCGGATATGACAATACACCTCCTGATGTCGCGTATGGTAACTGTGCATAACTATTTCTGTTCTACGCTTCTGCGAAGCGTCGCTAAGGGTTACATAATCTCGTGGATCGGTTCGTTCCCCGGTTCCACCAGGTACTGCGGGACGCCGGATTGGTCGAAGACGCGGATGTTGCTGGCGTCGATGCCGGCGCATTTATACAGCGTCGCGAAGACTTCGCCGAACTTCACCGGGCGGTCGATCGGGTGTTCGCCGTTGCGGTTCGTCTTGCCGACGACCTGACCCGTTCGCAGGCCGCCGCCGGCCAGCACGCAGGCATTGGCTTGCGGCCAGTGGTCGCGGCTGTTGTTGTTGTTGATCTTCGGCGTGCGTCCGAATTCGCCCCACAGCACCACGGCGACATCGCGGTCCAAACCCCGATCGTGCAGATCGGTGACGAGGGCGGCTAATCCTTGATCGAGCAGCGGAAACTCGGCCCGCGATTCGGGGTAATTCATGCCATCCGGGCCATGCCAGTCCCAGCGGCTGTAGTTCAGCGAGACATACCGCGCCCCGGCTTCCACCAGTCGGCGGGCGATGCAGAAGTTCTCGATCATCGACGGCGCGCCGTCACGGTGGAACTCCTCGCGGCTCTTGCCATAGCGGGCCACCACGGCTGGGTCTTCTTTCGAGAGATCCAACGCGTCGGCCAGTTTTGAAGTCGTCAGGATACCCATCGCCTTTTGGGCGTTGACATCAAGGCTTTCCATCAAGCCCCGCTGATCGGCTTCCTTTTTGAATTGATCAAACGCAATCCGCAGTTGGGTCCGGTCTTGCAGGCGATCCAGTGAGATGCCTTGCAGCACCATGTTCTCTGCGGAACTGCGGGCCTTGCTGCCGAGTAGATTGAACGGGGCATGAGCCACGCCGACGAAGCCGCCATCGCCCGGTTCGCCCCAGGTGCGGTTGCCCACGGTGTACATCAAGGCGAGATGGGGCGGGATCGCCGGGTTGAATTGGCCCTGCAATTTCGAGATCCAAGCCCCCGCCGACGGCCAGCCGCCCGGGGGCTGCCGATCCGACTTTTTGCGGCCCGTCATGCACTGATACGCATCGTGCGCGCCGTCGGAGTCGGACAGTGAGCGGACAAGGATGAACTTATCCATCATTTTGGCGACGTTGGGGAACAACTCGCAGATCTCGACGCCAGGCACGTTGGTCTGAATCGCCCGGAACTCGCCGCGAATTTCCGCCGGTGCATCGGGCTTGGGGTCCCACATGTCGATGTGCGACGGCCCGCCCGGCAGATAAATGTTGATAATCGCCTTGTGACCGGACGCCGCGCCAGGGCCTTCCGCCCGCAGAACTTGCGGCAACGACAGCCCACCCAATGCGAACCCGCCGACCGTCAGAAAATCTCGCCGCGAGATGCCGTCGCACCACTGATTACCGGGTTGCCGCTTGCCCAGAATGGTCAGCATGGATTCAATCCTTCAAATTCAGGTAGGACAAACCGCGGCGCAGCGGGGAGAGAGTTCCTCAAAGATCGGCCACCTGGCGACCGTCCCATGAACGAACTCCAATATGTTAGCGGCGAGCGAAGTGCATTGTCAATCGGATGTTAGCAGAATCTCACCGCAGTGATGAGGAAGCGGGAGGCAGGAAAAAGGAGCCGCAGATTACGCAGATTTACACAGATTATGAGCAATGGCGATGAGATCGTTTTTGGGCAATAACGGTGAAGCTTACTTGGCTTAAATCTGCGTCCATCTGCGAAATCAGTTTTCCGCTTCCGTTGGAGTTCAGGCTTTAGCCTGTTCTGCCTTTTGCAGCAGCGGAACTCGTGGTGAGTACCGCAGCGGAAATTCAGGCTAAAGCCTGGACTCCAACGAATACCCTCGGCGGAAACTGCCGATGTGCGTAGAATAGTGCCATGTCCTCTGAAAAAGCCGAAGGCCTGATTTTGCGTCTGACCGACTTCAGTGAAACGAGTCGGATTGTGGTCATTTTCACACGGGAATTCGGCAAAATCTCCTCGCTGGCGAAGGGGGGGCGGAAGCTGAAAGGGCCGTTCGAGTCTGCTCTTGACCTCCTTTCCGCCTGTCGGATAGTGTTCCTGCGTAAATCGTCCGGTGGTTTGGATTTGCTCACCGAAGCGCAACTGATCGAGCGTTTTCGCCCGCAGGAGCGTGACTTGGGCTGCCTTTACGCCGGCTATTATGTCGCGGAATTGTTGTTAAGTCTCACTGAGGAATACGACCCGCATCCTGATCTGTTTGACGCAGCCCGATCGACGTTAGCGGCTCTGACAACGGCCGCCGCGATGAAGTTGGCCGTGCTGCGATTTGAACTGGTTGTGCTGCGGGAGATTGGTCAGTTACCCGATTTTGAAGTGTGCGCCGGCTGCGGCGTGATGTTGACGGAAGGCAAGCGGTTCGGATTCTGGGTCTCGCAGAGTGGACTGATTTGCCCAAGTTGCCAGCAGGAAGGCCATACGCAGATTGAAGTTCACGCCGGGACAGCCGCGATCTTGCGAAAACTGTCGGAGGAATCGAACGAGATGTGGCCGCGTCTGCAACTGACGCCGCAACAATACAAAGAATCCAAACAAGTCACCCTGGCGGCCATCACTCATATCCTCGGCCGCCGACCAAAAACCTTGCAATTCTTAAACGGAGTTTGACGCGAGCGGTATTATCGCGGAGCGATTCTTACAGAGATATGTCACGGATGACTGTCACGCATTTCCCACATTGTCGATTGACGCGCCGGCCCTGGGCTGGTTGGGCCGCGGCATGGCTCGTGCTTACCGCTGGCGGGTGTGTCACACCGTGGGAACGATCCGCGTTGCTGGACGACAAGCGGGCGGAAATCGGCAGCGTGCAGGGTCCCACCGAGCGCCGGCTGCTCGGCCGACTCCGGCAAAATCGGTTAGATGAATCCGACAGTGGCGACGCGCTGCTCAAACCCATCGCGGGAATCGAAGACTACCGCAAGGCTGAACAGCTTTACGAAGAGCAGGACTTCCCCGCCGCGGAAAAAGCCTTCAAAAAGGTGGCGAAAGAGTACAAAAAGAGCGAAATCCGTGAGGACGCACTCTTCATGGAAGGGGAGGCGGCTTACGCCCAGGATCGCTACTCCCGCGCCCATGATCTTTACGCGCAACTGCTGAAAGATTACCCGACAACTCGACATCTCGACCAGATTTCCGCCCGGATGTTCAAGATCGCGATGGTCTGGCTCGATCATCCGCAGGTTGCGGAAGTGGGTGAGATTCAGCAGGTCAATCACGACAATTACGCCGAGAAACTGCCGCCGGCGGCGTCCGACAAGCCCCCTAAGCGGAACGTGCTGTTACCAAACTTCACCGATCGCACCCGGCCCGTCTTCGATCCCCAAGGCAATGCCCTGGTGGCGTTGCGGTCGATCTGGACGAACGACCCATCCGGCCCGCTGGCCGATGACGCATTGATGCTCACCGCCAGTTATCACGCCCGGGCCGGAGATTTCGTTGAAGCCGACCGTCACTTCACCATGTTGCGGGAACAGTTCCCGAACAGCCCCCATGTGCAGAAGGCGTTTGAACTTGGTTCCCATGTGAAGCTGATGTCGTATCAGGGTGCTCCCTACGACGGCCAAACACTACAGGATGCCGAACAGTTGAAGCTGGCGACGCTGCGACTCTATCCGGAAATGGAAGGCCGCGAGCGGATGGAAGCGCAGTTGAAAAAGATCGAGGAAGCGAAAGCGGATCGCCTGTGGTCGATGGTCGTGTTTTATGAACGCAAAGGCCGCAAAAAGGCGGCTGCGACGTACTGTCACATGCTGATTGCCGAACACCCGGAATCGAAATATGTCGCCGAGGCGAAGACTCGTCTCGCGAAATATGGTGTGGCGTATGCCGATGGGCAGGCCCTGCTGAATCCGTATCCCGATCCGCCGCCGACCTTGTGGACGGCGATCTTCCCGCCTGACGATCATGGCGGGGTCCCGAGACCGCCCAATGGTGTGCCGGGTTCCACACTGAAACCGGAACGGGTGAAAATTGCCGGCGCGAAACCGCGCGAAGTGGATGAAGCTCCCGCGCCAGCGAAAACCACGTCAAAACCGCCGCGCTCTGCGAAGGATGATATTCCGCGGCGGTTGCCTGAGGACAGCGACGACGAACCTCGCTCCGCGGCGGACGATTTTCCTGAAGAAGACGACTCCGGCCACACACGGCTCTAAACTGATGCCAGTCACAGCGAATATCCCTGAACGTCGAACAAGCCGCGGGAACGTGCGTGCCTTGCGATCCGTCTGGGTAATCGTGGCGATGGCGTTACTCAGTGGCTGCGGATATACGATTGGGAACGGCTTCGGCCCGGAAGTGCGGTCGGTCTCGGTGCCGGTCTTCAAGAACGATACATTTCGTCGCAACATCGAATTTCAACTGACCGAAGCGGTGCAAAATGAAATCCAGAATCGCACACCGTTCCGGCTCGCCAAGGGCAACGACGCCGACACCCGGCTCGTCGGTGAGATCGTCCAGGTCCGGAAAGATGCCTTGGGCGAAACCCGTTACGACGATCCGCGTGAGTTGCAGCTTACGATCAAGGTGCGTGTGACGTGGGAAGATCTGCGCAGTGGGCAAGTTCTCGCATCACAGGAACTGCCTGTCTCCCCGGAAGACATTCCAGTGATCGGCCAAGCGGAATTCGCCCCTGAGATGGGCCATTCACTCGCCACGGCCACACAGGATTCCGTCACCCGCATGGCGCGACGGATCGTGAATATGATGGAAACCGCGTGGTAAGCATCTTCGCTGGGCGGTAACCGCACTTCTGCATGCTCACTCTTCCGACTTCGGTTCCTCGCTCATCATTTCACTCTCTTCGGAATTCTCATCCGCAGGTTTCTCGCTGGGTGCCGGTTCTTCCGGCTCTGCACCTTTCAGACGAGTTTTCCCGGCGACTTTCACCTCAAACTGGCCATCAAAGAATGGCTCCGAACCGCGGCGTGCTTTCCCGCGCAGTTGAAACTGCTTCACTCCGGCGGGCAGCAGAAAATAAATCGCATCGTCATCTTCGTAGACACACGGGTAGATCTGTCGGTTATGGACCGCCTGGACGACGGAGCCGAACCCTTCCACGGACGCCGCCAAACCGACGCTGTCTCGAAAGGTGCCCAGATCCGAAGCGACAGACCGCTTTGAGGAGACCTGTTTGATCGTGCGGAAATAGCGATTCACGGCAATCGCCAAATGCTCCTGTCGTGTTTGTTCAAATTCTGCCGCATGCTGTTGACGGTATTTCCGTAACTTCGCATCCGACGACAGATCGACCCGATACAGCGAGGTTGCCGTCCCCGGACTGACTGCGACCATCAGACCTTTCGGGCCGCCGCGAAACTGCACGGTCGCCAATCCCAAGCTGCTGACAAGGTTCGACGGATTGCGTTCGAGGTCGTCGAGAATCTTCTCCGCTTCGCCGGGTGGCATTTCAATTAGAGATCGCGGCACGATCTTCAGCGGAAGTTGCGGATTCTCCACCATCGCCGCCGTCAGTTCGCCTTCGAGAACCGCCGATGCCTGATACCAATACAAGCCGCCTCCCGCCGCACCGGCCAACAGCAGCACGACAATCAGCAACATCCACATTCCGCCGGAGCGGCATTTGCGTTTGCTGCGCGACAACAGCGAGTCGGGCAGTTGCCGCGGCCCCTGCGGCAGCGAACGAGGGATACCGGGAGACAGGTCGGGGATCAGGATATCCCCCGGCAGCAAATCGGCGGCCGCAGCCGGATCACTCACCGAATCGCGCTGTGGGTCATACTCCTGAAAGATGACATCCTCGTCGCTCGGCGGCTCGGCAACCGATACGCTTCCCGGTTCGGGCGGACCAGGAAAAAAGACCGGTTCGTCCCCGGCACGGCGTGCCTGCCCCAGTTTGGGAATGCTGATTTTCGAGGCGCACTTCGGACACCGCCCCCGTTTCCCGGCCGAGTTGTCCGGCACGCGAATCGTTGCTTTGCAATAAGAACATTCAAATTCGAGAGCCATCCACCAACATCCTGACTATGTTCATCACATCGATCTCACAGACTGGCACTGTACCGCGGAGCTATCCCGTCGTCACCGGAACAGCTAAGTGATGAAGCGAAGCCGTAGGGTGCGGTCGAAGGCTTTGACGAGGCCCACCGTCCTGATGATGGCAACCGTAATCGGTGGGCCTCGCCAAGCCTCGACCGCACCCTACTTGAAGAAAGGCGTCGTCACGGGGCCCCTTGTGTGACGGTCGCTACGAACGTAATCTGCAAGTGTTCCGTGGTGGAACGAGGATTCGGCTTGCGTCGCTGACTGTCAGAAATCCCGCCAACGTAACTTCTGGAAATCACAACGATGAATCGTCTCTTACTGTGTATGGCATCGACAGTCTCGCTCACCTGCGGTTCACAGGCCTTCGCCGCTGAGCCTGTCTCTTACCCCGATCATGCCAATCTCATGGTTGTCCGTGATGCACAGGGACAGGAACGTCCCGTGCAGACTCCTGCCGACTGGGCTGAGCGGCGTCAGCATCTGCTGGACAACATGCAACTCGTGATGGGACCGCTGCCTGGTGAGGACCGGCGGGTGGCGCTCGAGGCGCAAGTCGTCTCCGAAGACAAAGCGGACGGTTTCCTGCGGCAAAAAATCACATATGTGCCCGAACCAGATGATCGTGTCCCGGCTTGGCTGCTGATTCCCAACGTGGTTCCGGAGAATCTTCGCTCCGCCGATGGTAAAGGCCCGGCAATGTTATGCCTGCATCAGACGACGAACATCGGCAAGGACGAGCCAGCCGGGTTAGGCGGGCTGAAGAATCTGCATTATGCCCACGAATTGGCCGCGCGAGGCTATGTTTGCCTCGTCCCTGATTACCCTTCGTTCGGGGAATACGCCTACGATTTCAAAACCAAAGGCAAGCATTATGCAAGCGGGTCGATGAAGGCAATCTGGAACAACATTCGTGGAGTCGACTACCTTGCCAGCCTGCCGAATGTCGACCCGAATCGAATCGGCGTGATCGGGCATTCGCTGGGCGGGCACAATTCGCTGTTCACGGCGACATTCGACCCCCGTTTGAAGGCCGTTGTTTCCAGTTGTGGGTTCACGCCCTTCCCAGACTACTATGGCGGCAAACTCGCCGGGTGGACCAGCGACCGCTACATGCCGCGCATTCGCGATCTTTATCAAAATGATCCGGCGAAAGTACCGTTTGATTTCTATGAGATCGTCGGCGGGCTGGCACCGCGATCCTTTTTCTCGAACTCCCCCTTCGGTGACAGCAATTTTGAAATCGCCGGCGTGCGCAAAGCATTCACCGAAGCGGAGAAGATTTTCAAACTGCATGACGTGGCGGATCACCTCAAACTGGTGACCCCCGATGTCGGCCACGATTTCCCACCTGAAACCCGTCAGCAAGCTTATGAATGGCTCGACGGACAATTGAAGCCTCGTTAGCGACGCTTCGCAGCAGCGTTGTTTCTCAATCGCCCAGATTCGCGATTATTGAGCGTACATTCGGAAATTCAAACGCGGACCAACTCAGGGGCAGGGGCGCGATCAGCGAGACCGGGTCATAACGCACGGGATGCTTCAAATCGAGGCGGGCGGCGTGCAGGGCGATGGCTTCCGGATGTTCCAGTTCAGCAGCCGCATCAGGGAAGGCGGATGCTGCTCCATAGCGGCGGTCGCCGACAATCGGCCAACCACGACTGGCGAGTTGCACGCGAATCTGATGCATGCGGCCGGTGTGCAGTTCGATCAGAAGCAGTGAGCGATCACCCTTCCGCTCTAAAAGCCGATAACTCAAGGTTGCCAGTTTCGCACCTGGTGTTTCCGCGGGGACGACATTCATCTGCGCGAGTTCGGGTTCCTTGAGCAGCCAGTCGGATAGCATCCCTGCCGTCGAATCGGGGCAGCCTTCCGTCACGGCGAGATACCATTTTCGCACTTCCCGCAGCCGGAACTGCTCAGCGAGCCGAGCCGCCGCTTTCGAGTTTCGCGCGAAGATGACGACGCCCGAAACCGGACGATCCAGACGGTGCGGAATACCCAGATAGACATTCCCCGGCTTCTGGTACTTGTCTTTGAGATACGCCTTCACAGCGGATTCGAGACTGGGCAGGGCCACGGGAACCCCCTGAGTCGGAAGTCCGGCCGGTTTGTTGACGGCCAGCAGCGGGCCGTCTTCACAAAGTATGTCTACAGAAATCACGGAATTTTACATCCGTCAGCGAAGCGAAAATCATAAAACCAGGACGGTTAAGTGTTACGCCCAGGCTACCCATTGTTATGACCATAGCGGCGTTTGCCCAGTCTCATCGAACTACTTATCATCGCGGCCCTTCGCATTCAAACCCGCCTTGACGGTTCCGACAGGTTGACCTACCATCCCCCGCCTTTCAACATGCGGGAAGTGGCATTTTTCGCCTGTTATACTCACTGGTATCTTCTAACGTTGTGATGCAGCGACCTCTGGACTCTGAGAGAGATCGGACGGGCGAATGACCGCGACTCGCAAGCAGACTGGGCAGTCCAGACCTATCCTGTGGGGATGGTTGCTGGCCGTGCTTTGCCTGTTTGGCGGTTGCTCATCGCTGCCCGAAGAAAAATACACGTTCCAGAATTTGCCGGGCACTTACATCGCCGCGCGGCGCGAGAATCCCCACACACTGGATTTTACCCGCCTGGCAAGTTCCGCCCCCTCGAGTGATGTGATCGACAGCGGCGATGTGGTCGAGGTGAGCATCGCCGCGAGCTTGAACTCAAAAGACACGATTGTCTTCCCGGTACGCGTGCAGGAAAACGGGGTCGCGAACTTGCCGGTGATCGGTGAAGTACGCCTGGCCGGCCAGGAATTGGAGTCGGCGGAAGCGACCATCGTGGCGGCCTGCATGGAGCGCGAACTGTATCGTAATCCGCATGTCACCGTCAGTATGAAAAAACAGCGCACCAACAAAGTCATGGTCGTCGGCGCTGTGAATAAACCGAAAACCTACGAATTGCCACGCGGGAAAAGCAATCTGCTGGCGGCAATTGTCGCGGCGGAAGGGTTGTCCGACGACGCCGGTGTGCATGTCGAGATTCGCAATCCCGTGCGGTCCAGGCCGGGAGAAGAGCCGGCCCGCATCGCCGGTGAAGGCGATCAGGGTGTGAACGCTGTTGGCCACTCCACCGCGGCCGGCGGTTCCATGTCATCGGTCCGGGTGAACCTCATCTCGGCAACTCAGTCAGAGACCGGGGGGCAGTATCTCGTGGAAGATGGGGGGGTCGTCCATGTGGAGCGGCGGGACCCCGAGCCAGTTTTCGTGCAGGGACTCGTGGCTCGCCCCAACCGTTACGAGTATCCGCCGGCTGAAGAACTGCGACTCCTGTCAGCAATTTCCATGGCGGGAGGTTTGTCGAACCCGGCCGCGGACAAAGTTTACATCATCCGCCAGAAACCGAACTCAACGGAAACATTCATCGTCAATGTGAAAGTGTCCGACGCCAAACGGAATGAAAGCGCGAATTTGCTGTTGGCTCCCGGGGATGTCGTCAGCGTCGAGCAGACTCCCGGAACACTCGTGGTGGACGCGCTGCGACTGATCCGGATGAGTGTCGGGGCGTCGGTGCCGCTGGGCGGCTTCTTCTAATTTGTGTGCCGAGCGGAGTGCCTGAGAATCAGCATGGAATCGCCAATGTCGCCGAACGCGATGCCCCAGGCAACGCCCTCGAATCTGCTGGCGGAGGTGGCACGTCTGGCGCAGGTCATTCGTGGTCGACTCGGGCTGTTGTGTTTGTGTGTTTGTCTGGGTGGCGGCATTGGTCTCGCCGTTTATATTTTCTCCACCCGGATCTACGAATCCTCGGCGGAAATTTTGATCCTGCAGACAGGCGGGGCGGTGATCGATTCCAAACAAGGCGGTCGGCAGTCCATTCAGGAATTGCTGCCCACCTATCAGCGCGTCCTCACCAGCGATTCCGTGCTTGAGCAGGCGATTCAATCTCTTCCCGCCAAGCATCGCATCGATTTTCGAGGTGTCTCCAAGGACAAGTGGGGGAAAAGTCTACAAGACCGCTTATCCGTCAGTTCCGCGCGGCAATCGCATGTGATCAACCTTAAGTACAAATCTCGCCACCCGGAAACCGCGGCGATGGTCGTGGGGGCGGTGATTGATTCGTACCTCAAGTTTATGAACGAAACGCACCGCAGTAATTCCAAAGAGTTGCTGGAAGTTCTCACCCGCGAAAAAGTCACCTTGGAGACGCAGCTGCGTGAGAAAGAAGCGAAACTGCTCGAGCTTAAACGCGAGTCCGGCGTGCTGTTGACAGGTGGCGACAAGAACACCCATGTTCTGATTGAACGAACCGTCAAGCTGAACGAAGCGCTCGTGGAAGCTCAGAAGCGGACGCTCGAAGCGCGAGCATTGCTCATGGCCATCGAACACGCTTTGAAGACCGGCGGCGACATCCAGCAGTTTGTGATGCAAGCCGCGGATTCCGTGGGCCGCGAATTCCTGTTGCGTGAACTCGGTTTCGGTTCTCAGGATTCCTACACCCAGTCCCGAGTCGAGCAACAGATCGCCGAGGATGAGACCGAGCTGACCCGTCGCTTGCAGATTTATGGTCGCTCTCACCCGGATGTGCTCGAACTGCAGGAGCGAATTGAAAGCCGCAATGCGTATCTGGCCAATCGTCAAATCGCCGCTCAGGCCGCGCTGCAGCAGGTGCGATCCAAAGATCTCGGGCCAAAACTGTTCCGCATGGCGCAGCAACGCCTGCTCCAGGCGGAAGCGCACGAGTATTCGCTGTCCGAACAGTTTGAGCGAGACCGAGCAGTGGCTATGGATTTCAACAACCAACTGGCGTCACTCGAGATTGTCGAACTGGACCTCAAGCGGATGCGGTCGTTCTACGACCTGGTACTTGAAAAAATGAGCAACATCGATCTGGAATCCGACAATGGGCTGCGGATTCGGCCGGTCACCGCTCCCCGCATCATCAAACAGCCCGTTTTCCCGCGACTCAGTTCCACTATGCTGCTCTCCGTGATGGGTGGTCTGATTTGTGGGATTGCCCTGATCTACGTCCTCGATTCTCTCGACGACCGCTTTCGGTCTCCTGATGAAATTCAATACCAGCTCGGTAGCCCGGTGCTGGCCATGATTCGTGAGTTGCCCACCATGACCGGGACCGGCCTGGATTCCGTGATCACCTTTGCCAAGCCGGACAGTGTGGAATCCGAAGCGTTCCGCACGCTCCGCAGCACGATCAACTTCTCCGCGGGAGCCACTCAACGGCTGGTCGTCACCAGCACCGAACCGGGTGATGGAAAAACAACCACTCTGGCAAATCTCGCGGTCGCTTATGCGCTGGCGAAAAAGAAAACGCTGATCATTGATGCCGATATGCGTCGTCCCGGTTTAACTCAGTTGTTGGAACTCAAAGGCACACGCGGCCTTTCACAAATCCTGCGCGACAATCGTCCGATTGCTGAGAGCGCATTGGAAAACCTGTTCCATCTCGGCATCGAAAACCTGGATGTCATTCCATCCGGACCACGGCCGATGAACCCTTCGGAACTACTCTCAACCGACAGGCTGGCGGATCTGCTGGCATGGGCGGAGACAGTCTACGATCAGATTCTGGTCGATGCCCCGCCGGTTCTTGCCGTCGCAGATCCGGCCATCGTGGGCCGCATGGTCGATGGTGCGGTGATCGTGATTCGACCGGATAAGAATCGCCGAAAGATGGTGGTGCGTGCCGTGCATTCATACATGAATCATGGCGTGAATGTCGTCGGCTTGATCGTCAATCACCTTGCCCCGGATGCCGCCGGTGAATACGGATACGGCTATGGTTATGGCTACGGTTATGGCTACGGCAAAGAGGAAGCTGACGAGGAACATGACGACGAGCCAATGCCTGCCCAGCACCGTCGGGCTGCTTGAGGCGGAAGTTGTCAACGCCGCATTCAGGTCCAGGAGCAGCCGATGTCGACGGTGGACATCCCACAGACAGACCGCCATCGACGACGTGCTCACCGTACCGGTCCAGCCAAGCCGGTCGACTCCACGCTTGCCGGCAAGCTCACTCTGCTGACAGATGTGTGTTTGATGCTGACGTTGACTGCCGTGACGTTGTGTTTCGCCGGCCGCACGCCGATCGGCCAATTCGTGCTGGTCGGGCTGACATCGCTCACGGCGATTGTCTGGTCGCTGCGGCAGTCCATCATTGAATCGAGCGGCTGGCGTGCCACGGGCACACTCTGGATCTGGTGTCTGGGGGTGTCGATTGCAATCATACAAATCACACCTTTACCAACGGACTGGCTCCAGTTTCTCTCGCCAGAACACGGCCGGCTACTGCCACTTTGGTCTTCCGCGTCAACCGGCATGTTCCCCGCCTGGACCACTCTCTCATTCAATCCCACGGAAACACGTTCCGGGCTGGTGACGTTTTTATGCTATGCCCTGATCTTTCTAGTCACGACACAACGAATCGCCACACAGGCCGATGTCGAACGAATACTGCGTGGCGTGGCGTGCGTGGGAATGGGCGTGGCCGCCTTCGCGCTGCTGCAATTTCTGTTCAGCAACGGATTGTACTTCTGGTGTTACGACTATCCCCTGGCTACCACGAGACACTATGCCGTCGGCCCGTTCAGCAATCGCAATCACCTGGGACAGTTTCTCGCGATGATGGTCGGCCCAACGATGTTGTGGCTCGTTCAAATGACGGGACAACCGGTGCAGCCGACGCGCGATTTTGGCACTCGCGCTGGTCCAAATCGCGTACTCTCGATCGGGTTGATCGCGATGGGGCTGTCGGCCATCCTGCTGACGGGTCTGATGAGCCTATCACGAGGCGGAGTCGCCGCGATGGCACTCGCGACGATGGTGTGCCTGGTATTGTTCAGTCGTCGCGGTCAATTGCCGACCTTTTTTCTACCCGTTGTCTTGGTTGTGGGTTTAGCGGTGGGCGCGGGTGCCGTGGCGACAAATTATCAGTTGCTGGCCAGTCGATTTGATCTGATTCAATCCGGCCCCCGTGAGACAATTTGGGCCGCGAATTTTCGTTTGGCCAAGCGATTTCCCGTGTTTGGAACCGGCATTGGCACACATGCCGCGTCACATCCGCTGGAAGTCGATCTGGTCAACGATTCACGTGAATTCTCGCATGCGGAGAGCGGCTATTTGCAGATCGCCTCAGAATGCGGTCTGTTCGGATTGGCCGTTGTGGGCCTGATGATTCTCAGTTGCCTGAGTTGGAGCCGCACGGCTCTGAAGGCTTCCACAGAGGCCAACATCGCTGTTGCCGCGGGGGCGATCACGGCCAGTCTCGTTGCGAATCTGCTGCATGCCGCCGTCGATTTTTTCTGGTTCGCCCCCGGCTGCATGCTCGTTGTCACACTGTTGGCAGCATGCCTGTGCCGACTGTCCCAGTTCGCCAAGGCAAGGCAGGGATTCCCCGAGCAGATCAGGTCGCGCTCTCGGCTCGTGTGGAGCATGACCACGGTGGGGATGACCGCTCTGGCGGCCTGGATGATCTCGGTGAAACTTCCCAGCGCTCTGGCCGAACCGGACCACACGGCCTACCTACGTTTACTATATCGCTCACAGCCGCCTGAAGACGAAGATCTGCACGAAATTGAACGTGAGAAGATGATCCATCTCATCGCGGCAGCTCGACTCAATCCGTCCGACAGTCGTTCGCAAGTGAGTGTTGCGGCAGGTTATCTGCGGATCTTCCAGCTCAAGCAGGAAGCCAGCGACAACCCGATGACGCTGGATCAGCTTCGGGATGCGGCCATCGCATCCGAGTTTGAATCCGCACAGGCATTGCACAAGTGGCTGGATGCGGCGGTTGGTCCCCACAAGAAATACTTGCTCGCTGCTCAGCATTACAGCCGCAAGGCATTGCGAAATTGTCCGCTGGAAGGCCTGGCCTATGTGCGACTCGCCCGGCTCGATTTCCTGCGTGATCCGCAAACGGATCAGTCGAGTGCGCTGCAAGAACAGGCATTGATCGTGCGGCCATTCGACGCCACCGTCGATTTTGAAGTCGGCCGGCTGGCATCGCAAGCGGGAGATCTAGAGCGGGCTAAGACGCACTGGCGCAAAGCATTTCACCGCGACTTCAAACTACGTCGCGAAATCGCGGAAGGCCTCGCGGTGCAAATGTCAGCAGCGAAATTGATCGAGACGTTCGCCCCGGATCGAGTTGGGTTGAGCGTCGTGCTGCGCGCGTACGAAACCGCGCATCGCGATGAGGAACTGCCGCTGCTGCGGGCCGAATACATCAACGCATGCCTCACTGATGCGCGGCGAATGCCTGCTGAGACATCGGAGCCAGTCTGGCTGGAAGCAATTAAGACATACCAGGCCACCGGCGAGATCGACACTGCCGCGCAGGTTGCCCGTGAGGCATTAGAAACCCATGGACAGAGTCTGGAATTGCATCAGCGCTATGGAAAGATTCTGATTGAACTCGGCGACTTTCGCCGGGCGGCGAAACATTTGAAATGGGCCGCGGCGCGTGCTCCTGATAACGCGGCGCTGCAACGCCTGGCTGCCGAGACAACTCGACAAGCTCTCCGCGCCCCGCTAGCGTCGGCCGAGCAGCCTCTCCGCGACTCAGGATCGTCACTTCGCTGAGCGGGATCGCAGGTGTTAGAGAATCGGCGAGAACATCCGGCAAAAGTTCTCCAACACGCGCGGCCAGAGTCCGCGTTGTTGAAAAACCGCCTCATCGATTCGATCAGAGTCTTTCAAATCCGCCTCAAACGCCGCTTCGAGTTGCTCCGCCAGTGACAAATCGTAGAGCGCGACGCCAACTTCAAAGTTCAGAAAGACGCTGCGGGCATCAAAATTGGGCGTGCCGACGAAACTCCACTCGCGATCAATCGTCAGAATTTTGGAATGCTGCTGACCACGGTTGTATTCATAAATCTCGACACCCGCCGCCAGCAGAGAATCGTAATACGACCGGGCCGCTTGTCGCGTGTACCAGTAAACCACTTTGCCCGAGACAAGAATCCGCACCCTCACCCCCCGCAAGGCGGCGCATTCCAGCGCACTCACCAGGGAAGGCGGCGGCACGAAGTAGCACGTCGCCAGTTGCAAATGGCTGCGGGCCTCATTAATCGCCGCGAACAATAGCCGATGAAACGGCCCGTCCGCATCATCGGGACCGCCCGCGATGACCTGGGCCACAACATTGGCACGGGTCGACGGTGTCGGAAACAAGTCGGGGTCGGTCAAATCATCGCCGGTCGCATACTTCCAATCGAGGGCGAACACATCCTGCAATTGCAGTACAGTCGGGCCTTCGAGTCGAAGATGGGTGTCGCGCCAGTAACCGAAATGAGGATCACGTCCCAGGTATTCATCGCCGATGTTCATGCCACCGGTGAAACCAACCCGCCCATCGACAACAATGATCTTGCGATGACTGCGCAGGTTGATTGACCAGCGCTCACGAAACGTCTGGCCGGGGACGAATGTCGCGACTTCAATGCCCGCATCACGCATCGGCTTCAAAAAGTGATGCGTCAGCCGCATCGACCCCAGGCTGTCGAATAAGAAACGGATCTTCACACCTTGCCGGGCCTTTTTGACCAGAATATCGCGGACCTTCGTCCCAATTCGATCTGGTTGCCAGATGTAATACTCGAGATGAATCGACGTTTCCGCGGCTTCCAGCGCCAGTTCAATTTCCCGAAAGACTTCCGGCGTTTCCGTAAGCAGCATCACCTGATTGCCGATCGTCGGCCGGGTGCCACCCACGCGATGCGCCAGTTGCATCATGGCCCGGTGGATCGGACTCATGGGTTCTGTGGTGAGCTGATGATGCGAGGCTAAACGTGGCAACGTCCGACTGATGAGAGCCGCCGCTTCTTGACGGCTGCGCAGCCTTCGCCCGACGCGATTGATGCCGAAGATCAGAAACAGAATCCCACCGAAGATCGGCATCGTGATGATCGCCATCACCCAGGCAACGGTGGAAACCGACTGCTGCTTTTTCGTCAACAAAACGACCGGCAGCAAGGTCAGGGTCAGCAAATATCCGAGGACAGTTGCGACGCCCAGGAGAATTTGGGAGGCATTCATGGTTGGGAGGCCTTTCGTTTCAGTACGATAAAGTATCCCTCTGTCACGTCAGGCAGCAGTTCCCATTCCTCGGAGTGATCCCGATACTCAGGAATCTCGGCGGGCGTTTTCATATCGCTGTAGCGATGCCGCGTGTCGATCACAATGTAATCGGTGTCATCGGGGACTTTGCTCTCATAGCCGCTCACTTTGCGACGGTAGCCGCTGTAATCGTAAGACCGTGCGTGATGCGTGTAGCGCGGATGAACGAAATCCGTCGATGCCACACGGGCCGATGGCGGAATCAGATCAGCGATCTTGGCGAACTCCACAGCCCGTTGACTCGGCCCATACAACTTCCGCCAATGCCACTCCGACTTAGCGTCCCAAAAGGTCAAGCTGAGCGGATGCAGGCTGAAAAACAGGCCCATCGCGAGCGAGGATGTCCAGACAGCGTGCCTGATCAGAGACGACGCTGTGGTTCCAAGCATTGTCCCCTCGCCCCCGCCACGGGGGAGAGGGTTAGGGAGAGGGGACGAGCGCTTCGCAACGGCACGAATCACGCGTGATGTCCAATCCACAGCGCGTGGCCAACCTCCCGCCAATGCCCAAAACACAATCGCCACCAGCGGCGCGTGGAACTGATGCCGGGGATCGCGGGCCAGTTCGTTCAAACATAAAATGCCGAATAATGGCAGCCCCACAGCCAGCCGACTTGGCGACAATAGCGGAATGAACGCCAGAGGAACCAGTAGCATCAGCGCATAGAGAGCTGTCGAGACACGGAAGAATTCGCCGAGCAATAAGCCGGGATTCGTCAGCATCGTGCGGACAATCTGCTCGGGGGTCTCGCCGAATTTGCTGAAATACTTGGCGTAGTGAATTTCGACGCCCGAGCGAAACCACGGCATCATCAACCGCGTCGCGAGATACAAATACGCCACCGATCCGACTGCGACGAGGATCCCGAAGATCATCCAACGGCAATCAATACCCGGCTTGTTGGTGGAAGAACTGCCAAATAGCGCCATCCATACTCCCAGCGGAGCGAGCACAATCGCATAATCTTCCTTCACCGTGAGGCAACCTAGAATTCCAAGGACCACGCCCCACAAATTGCGGCGATCCAGTTGATCCAGTGTCAGCAACAGGAGCGGAATGCCGAACGCTTCCGGTCGGAATGTTTTCAGGTCAATTTCGATGTCGAGAAACTGCATCGGCGGATAGAGCAGATAAGCCGCCGCCGCGGCCAGCCCGGCACGCTCCGAACCGGTGTGCCGGCGGGTCATCCAGAACACGGGAAACGCACCCACCGCCAGGGCGAGTGATTCACACAGTTCCAGCAATAAATGCGATGGCCACAGGAGATACATCGGCAGCAAACCAAGATGCACGACTTGAATATGCTCACCCAGAAACAGCCCCTGATCGAGGTAGCTGCGAAATCCTTTTCCGTGCAGTACATTCCAGAGATGCTCTTCGTACATGACGGAATCGCCATGCGGAATGAGCAGATTAAAATAGAGCCGCCAGTTCAGCGTGACAAAAACAACAACGTAAACCGCGACCATCGACCAGAGCCAAAAAGTTGAGAGTCGAGGTCGTCGAGTTGATGGTCCGGCCGTGACAACCCATGTCGCTTGCGGGTTCGCACCCCCCAGCGTCAGCCACGTCGTCCCCCATCCCGCCAGACACATCGCACACCAGAACGCGGGCGTCAAACCCCAGAATTCCACCAGCGACTCCGCGCCGATCATCTGCATTCCAAGCGAGATCCAGTCCCACAACCCCAGCAGGCCGAACCACAAACCACCGTAGAATCCCCAGCGGCAAAACGCAGCCGACCACGACACGCCACGACGCCACGCCAGCCAGGTGGCCCCCAGCAGCCATGTCGTCGCAGAGAGAATCAGCACCATAATTAAGACGAGCGAAAAGAGGATGTCAGCTTGCCCGTCGTGGGGCATGTTGTTCTTCAGCGAGAACCAGCCCGCGAGGTGCATCCAGGTCGCGGGGCTGACGAATTGGCTGGACAGTGTCTGCGAGGAGAACCACGTCTGCATTACCTGAGCCGCTAGCAGGCACCCCGCGCCGCGACTTAATGCCGCCTGCCAGAGTGCGGGCGAGTCAGGCGATTTTGTGGGGGGCCGAGCGGGAGTTGCAGTGGTCATCGTGACTAAAAACTTGGTCTCAGAAGTTCACTCATGCAGCCTCAACATCGTAACCGCCGCGATGATCCGACGGCAGCGTTGTTGCAACGGAATTCGCCGAACCGCATAATTCGGTCTCTCCCTCTGTTTCCACCACTTCGCCGACATCGAAGGGACTCGATGAAAATCTATTGTGCCGGCCCCCTGTTCAATCAGTCCGAGCGGGACGAGATGACGGCCATTGCTGATGCGCTTATCGCCGCCGGCTTTACCGTTTATCTGCCCCATCGCGACGGCATGGAGTTCCGGTTGGTTCATGAAGTGTTGATCGGCCGCGGGTGGGAACCGGCGGTGGCGGGACAGTTTCTGCACGAAGCCATTTTCGCGCTGGATGTGTTTCAACTCGCCATCGACTGCGGAGCGATGGTCTGGAATTTGAACGGCCGCGTGCCGGATGAAGGAGCCGTCGCGGAGGCCGCGATGGTCTGGACGCTCGGCAAGCCCCTTGTGGCATACCGGGATGATGTACGGTCGATGATCGCCGGGCGGGTAAACCCGCTGTTGGCGGGTATGGTCGATTTCACCTGGGCGGAAACCATTGATGCGATTGTCCCGACGTTGCGGGAATTGATGCTGCGTGAATCGGCAGCAGCGAACAACCTGGATCAACTTTCACCGCGCATGAGTCGCGCGGCGTCCGATGGTGCCGTGCTGTGGAAACAACTTCAGACACAAAATGCCACTTGCGATAACGAGCAACTTGCCGACTGCGTGACGGATCTCTTCGCCCCGAGTACGCATCAACTCTCGCGACGCTCCGAGGCAAGACGAGTGCTCCACTAGAATTGAACGCCACCATGATCGACAAGACCTAACATGTCTCATCCTTATCGCATGATTCCGGAGTTGGCCGAGTTGCAGGCGGGCGGGCCGTTGGTCCGCATTCCGATGCAGCAGGATGTCCCGTTCACACCGCGAGTGCGGGCGATTGTCGACACTGCGGAATTCCAGCGACTGCGGACCATCACCCAGTTGGGACTGGCGTCGCGGGTTTATCCGGGAGCCGTTCATACGCGGTTCGAACATGCCCTCGGCGTGTTTCACAACGCGATTCGCTACTTGTGGCAACTCGGCAAAGATGAACGCTTCGCGGCATCTGTCAGCGTTCATCAAGCGGAAATCGTGCTGGTCGCGGCTTTACTGCACGATCTCGGGCATTGGCCGTTCTGCCATCCCATCGAAGACATGGAACTGCCCCACTTGCCCCCTCATGAGGAATTCGCCGGCGAGTTTTTATCATCACGGCGCGAACTGGGACAGGTGTTGCTCCACGACTGGCAGATCGATCCGGCCGAAGTCCTGGATGTGCTCGTCCCTCAAACCGATTCCCCCGCGATCCGATTGATGCGGTCAATTTTGTCCGGACCGATCGACATCGACAAACTCGATTATCTGGAACGGGACAGTCTGCACGCCGGGGTTCCGTATGGCCGGAACTTCGACCGCAATCGACTGATTCAATCCCTGCTGGTCAACGAAGCCGGCGATGGTCTGGCGATCAGCACCAAAGGCAAGACCGCCGCCGAACTGATGGTCTTCGCCCGCTATGTCATGTTCAGCGAAGTCTATTGGCACCATGCGGTCCGTTCGGCGACCTGCATGTTCGCCCGCGGCTTTTTTGAAGTTCATACCCAGTTCGATCTGAAAGAACTCTTTCAACAGGACGAGTTCGAGTTCATTCAACGCTTGCGCATCGCGGCACGCCAAACTCCCGCCGAGCCGCTATTGGAAGGGATCTTCGGTCGGAAGCGCCGGCTCTACAAGCGGGTCATCGAATTCAGCCTGCATGATCAGCCGGATTTATATCGCCACTTCGCCGGCAGGCCTTATGCCGACCTCGTGCTGCTGACCGAACGCTTGCGCGGCGTCGTGTCCCGCCATTATGGGATTCCCGTTGGTCCGGCCGATCTACTGTTCGACGGCCCGCCGGTCCATAAGGAGGTCCAATTCGCCGTCGAGATTTATCACCCCAAATCGAAACGGTATGTCCCGTTCGATGAAATCTCGCCGGTGGTGGCCACGCTCGCCCGGCAGCAGTTCGACGACTTCGTTAAACGCGTGCGAGTCTTCGCCGCGCCGGAGATCGCAGCCCATTTGTCCGACACCGAACAATTCCTGGCCTGCCTGAGTGAAGTTTCCGCCGGGGAAGGGTGATCAACCGCCGAGACACAGAGTCGCCGAGAAACGCAGGAAGGCGTTTGAAACCGCAGATTTCGCAGATGCACGCAGATTTTGAGCAAGAACTGACAGATGCCACGATAGGGGAGTGGCTTAGTTTCGTTCGTGCCACGCCCACGCGCTTCGCGCGGGCGTGTTTTCGCACGGCTATCAGCACGCCCGCGCGAAGCGCGTGGGCGTGGCACCTCAAAAAAAACTCAAACTGATTCACTACCCACGACAGGGTTATGGTCGCTTTACATGATCAGTTTTATCTGCGTCCATCTGCGAAATCTGTGGTGAAAAAATCCCTCTTTGCGTTTCTTAGCGACTTTGCGTTGGAAATCATCATAAATTTCCCTCAACGAAATACCCGCAGCCGGCAAGTCCTCTGTATTGACGGCTGGTGGCAAATGTCGATAAAATCAACAACGGTTGATCGGTGACGGGGCGGATACCTTATCCAACCGCGATCTCTCGGCAGTCAGGACGAACATGCTCAGAATCCTTGGCCATTCCAAAACGCTCTGCGATGGCGTCACCCGGCGCGAATTGATGCAGGTCGGCGGGTTGTCGCTGTTCAGCGGCATGAATCTCCCCCGCCTCGTCCGTGCCTCGGAAGCCACGAATGGCAAACCGAACGGCCCGGCCAAATCCGTCATTCTGTTCAACCTGCTGGGCGGTCCCAGCCAGATGGACATGTTCGACATGAAGCCGGATGCGCCGGCGGAAATTCGCGGCGAGTTCTCGTCGATCGAAACTTCCGTCCCCGGTCTGCGCATCTGCGAGCACATGCCGAACATCGCCCAGATCATGCACAAGGCGACGCTGATCCGCACGGTGACTCACAATTACAATTCTCACAATCCGCTGCCCGTCATGACCGGGTGGGCAGGGGGTAACCCCGCCGCGTTAGTCCCTGATCCTAAAGATCCTCCTGATATCGGGGCGATCTGCCAGTACATGGGGATGGGGCCGAAGGATTTGCCCGGTTCTGTTTGCCTCCCGTGCTATCCGGGTTGGGGCGAGAGCAGCATGTATCCCGGCATCCGCCGACCGGGGCCATACGGCGGCTTTTTGGGCAGCCAGTACGATCCTCTGTTCGCGTTATGCAACCCGACATTCGATAAGAAGCCGGATCGCAAATATTACGGCACTGTCAAACCGCTGGGTGAACCGACGATGCCCGGCTGCGACGGTCTGCCTGACATGACCGTCCAACGTCTCGATCGGCGGCGGTCCGTGTTGGATCAACTCAACGGCGAGTTCGACCGCTTGTATGCGTCCAAATCGGTCGATCGGCTCGACAAATTTCAGGAACGGGCGTTCTCACTGCTCTGTTCCAGCAACACGCGCGATGCATTCGATGTTTCGCACGAACCCGCGGAATTACGCGATCAGTACGGCCGCAACTTATTCGGGTCGAGTATGCTGATCGCCCGCCGCCTGGTCGAGCGCGGCGTGCCATTCATCAGCGTCCATGCCGAGAACTTCCTGCCGGACGGCTCATTCACTTATGACATGCATGAAAACAATTTCGGCGTGTTGAAGGGCTTCAATTTGCCGGTGTTGGACGCGTGCTTACCGGCGCTTGTCAACGATCTTGAAAGCCGCGGATTGCTCGATTCCACGTTGATTTTCGTGATGGGCGAGATGGGTCGCAGCCCCAAGATCAATTCGCTCGCCGGCCGCGATCATTGGCCGCAATGCACGTTCTGCCTGATGGTCGGCGGCGGTTTGAAAGGTGGAGCCGTGTACGGTTCCACCGACGCCATCGCCGGTTATCCCGCCAGCAACCCGGTCTCGCCGGGCGACATCGTCGCCACGATCTACCAGCAACTCGGCATCGACCCGCACCTCATGGTCCCCGACATGACCGGCCGCCCCATCCCCGTCGCCCACGGCGGCGAACCGATCTGGGATATTATCGGCTGATCTCGGGACGGTACGTTTCCAACATGTCCGCGAATGTGAGGTTGGAGTTCAGGCTTTTGCCTGTTTCCAAACAGCCTGAAGGCTGAACTCCAACGGGCCGTTCGCAAATCACAGCACCGGGATGACATCACCGTCGGTCAGTAATCGAACGGGGCGGCCGTCGCCTTGGCGGTGTTCGAGTTGGTCATCTGCGATGCCCATTGCGTGATACACGGTGCGGGCGAGGTCTTCCGGCAGGACGGGTTTGCCGGTGGGGTAGCCGCCAATTGTGTCGGACGAGCCATAAATCTGGCCGCCGCGCACGCCACCGCCGGCGAGCAGGGCCGACATGCAATGATCCCAGTGATCGCGGCCCGGTGTGCCTCGGCCCCCGGTGCGCGGGTCGCCGACCTTCGGCGTGCGGCCCATCTCGGCGTTGACGATGACCAGCGTCTCATCCAAGAGGCCGCGATCTTTAAGATCAGTAAGCAGCGACGAATAACAGGCGTCAAACGCCGGCAGCAGCATGTTTTTGAGTTGGCCGAAATTGTCGGAATGCGTGTCCCAACTCAGGCCCGCCCCGACGATGCGGCCGATCCAATGCACGGCGACAAACGGCACGCCGGCTTCAACCAGCCTGCGCGCCATCAATACACTTTGGCCGTTGATGTCCTCGCCATATCGCGCCCGCACGGCTTCCGGTTCGCTGGCGATGTCGAACGCCTGTCGGGTTCTGTCGGAAGTCAGCAGTGAATAGGCCCGCTGATGCAGTGTGTCGACGCGGTCGATCAACGTCCGATTCCGGTCCACGGCTCGGCGGAAGTCATCGATTTCGTCCAGTAATCTGCGGCGTGATTCCACCCGCGACGTTTGCATGCCTGTCGGCAGGGCGAAATCGGGCAGGCTGAAATCTCGCGGCTTCTCCAACACGCCGCGTGCCATCATAGGTTCCCAATTCGGTCCGAGTTTGCCGGCGAACTGGCCGGGATTGATCACCTTGCTGACTTCGCCCGACAGAGCAGGGCATTGCACGATTCCCGGGAGTTCCGGATCGGTCTGACAGCGCGATGCCGCAATCGAGCCGATAAACGGGAAATCGTCGGGATACGGTTTGCGGAAGATGCCGGAGATGAAGAAGTCGCGGTCGGGCCGATTGCCGGTCAGCATGTAGTAGGTGTCAGCATGATGATCGCCATTACCAACACCGTGCCCGCCGATCGTTACGCCGCGCACCAGGGCCACATCTTCCATCACGCGAGCCGTCTTCGGCAGATGTTCGCAAAGCTGAATCCCAGGCGTGGCGGTTTCAATGGGATGGAATTCGCCACGGCATTCCAGCGGCGCATCGGGCTTCATGTCCCATGTGTCGATGTGGCTCGGCCCGCCGAACAGAAAGATCATGATGCACGATTTCGCCGGCTTCTTCCGCGACGAATCGGCCATCGCCCGCTGGATTTGCAGCAGTTGCGGCAATTCGAGGCCGAGCATCCCAAACCCCAATCCGCGAACGAATTGTCGACGGGAAACCAAATTGGCTGCGGAAGATGGAAGCATGCGAAGGATTCCAGAGATGTCTGGCTGTTCACGCTGCTGATTGTCGCCGGAATGTAGCATGGTGACAAGCTGACTCTGATGGGTTTGAAACATTCCTTGACTCGACAGAAACATGTTTCCCGGTCAGAATAAGACTCAGTCGAATCGATCAGTCCCCAGGCTACCGCAGGAGCAGGAGAAGATGTCGGATCACGCTACGCCAACCGTGTCTCACGCCCACGCCGCGCCGGTCGACGGTTTGCGGTTCGAGAAGTCGGAACTCGAATTTTTCGTGAACGATGACCGCTCGACCGGCAATAAGATCGGCAAGATGCTGGCGTTGATTTTCGCCATCCTCATCGTATTGATGTCGTTCGTCGCATGGTGGACCAACAAGCATCAATCGGTCGGTCAAGACCCCTTCTCGGTCCCCACGCACTCGGTCGGTAACGGCGGACACTGATTCGCCGCCACTCCGTGCCACTGCTTGTCCTCAAGCAGTGTTCCCGATGTGCCATTCAACATCGTACAACTCGAAGATAAGTCGTGTCACGGCCTGCCTCTATTCCTCAATAACGCGGCCGAGTCGTTGCCGCGCGGTTTCCGCCCAGGGGCCGTACTGGTCGAATGCGAGATACGCTTCCCAATGGGGTTCGGATTCGGCCGTCCGGCCGCGGGAATGGAGTACCTCGGCAAGATGGAAGTGGGCGTCGGGATATTCAGGGTGGGTCAGTAACGCGCGATCGAACGCCACAATCGCCGTGTCATATTGCTCGGATTCGGCGAGAACACAGCCCAATTGCGTCCAGGCTTCGATGAACTCGTCGTCCAGTTCGATCGCGGCATAATAGCGTTCAATCGCCCCCTCTCGATTGCCTAGGCGGTACAGCGTCTCGGCCAGATGCGAATGGGTTGTCGCATCGTCCGGTTCGAGTTGCAGCGCTTGTCGAAAAGAATTCACCGCCTCCGCCAGTTCGCCGTCATCCACGAATTGGCATCCCTCCGACCGCCAATCGGCTGCAGTGCGCGGAGTGCGTTGACGTATCGGCAGCGGGACAGTCGCCACGCATGGCTCGGCGTCTTCGACGGGGGTGACTTCAAATTCCAAGAGCCGCTGGCCGGTGAGGGAATCGACCAAACCCGCGTCGTCCCGATACAGCAGTCGATGATCGGCCGCGAGAATCTGCAACTGATCCAACGGCCGCTGCATGGAGCGGATCGATTGCAACCGCTTGAGGCCTTCCGCGATCTGATCAGCCGGCACGCCGCCAGCGACGAGTTCCGACAGCCGCCGCGCTTCGGAGACTTCCTGGAAATCAAAATAGGGGAGTCGAAACACGCGTTTGACGGCCCGAATCAGCCCCAGGCGTTCCCAGCGCCGGATTTCATGGACCGACAGTTTGAGAATCTGGCTGAGCATGGCCGGCGTGTAAAGCTGCTTCTGCCGTTGCGACGGCGGTTCCAGCCCTAAAGCCTGCAACCATTCCGATTCGCTCAGCAATCGCAACGATTGTCCCCGTTCACGAAGCTGATGCGCCTGTTCCAGTTTGACGGAAATCTGCCCGTTCGCTTCAAGCGGCCAGCCTTCTTCCCCAATCACCATGAGCGTCGTTTGCTGGGTCACATTCGCAACCCATTCCCCGCCATGCGCGGCGACCAACTCCGAACCTTGACGATGCGTCATCGAAGCCAATGTGCCGGTGAAGACGACCCGTTCGCCGCGGAGAATTCCCTCGGCCGTGAGATCCGGGGGTTGCTGATCATTCGAGATGTTAGACACGAGCAGATCCCCGAAGAGGAAGGGGGCAATGCAAAGTGCAAAATGCAAAATGCAAAATGCAAAATGCAAAATCGGACCGCAGCATCTTCAGCCTTCGATTTTTGCATTTTGCATTTTGCGTTTTCTCTTTTGCATTGTCTTTGTCGCCACCTCAATTGACGCTTTGCTTTTCGCCGCGTGATGGCATTCTTCCATCCGTTGGATTATAAGCGATTTCAGCGCTTCCCGCAGTGAGGGGACGCTTCAAGAGCCTTTGATGGGAGCATTTCGACGATGACGGCGCTCGAGCAGTCCGATCCACAAATCTGGCAGGCGATTCAGCAAGAACGTGTCCGACAGCAGGACGGGTTGGAACTGATCGCTTCCGAGAACTATACCAGCGCGGCCGTGCTGGAAGCCGTCGGCACCATCCTCACAAACAAATATGCGGAAGGTTACCCAGGCCGGCGGTACTACGGCGGCTGCCAGCATGTCGATGTGATCGAATCGCTGGCCCGCGACCGGGCCTGCCAGCTCTTCGGAGCCGAGCATGCCAATGTGCAGCCGCATGCGGGTTCGCAGGCCAATATGTCGGTCTACATGTCGATTCTGCAACCGGGCGATTCGTTTCTCGCCATGAACCTCGCGCATGGCGGACATCTCACACATGGCATGGAACTGAATTTTTCCGGCCAGTTGTACCGGCCCATTCACTACGGCGTGCGGCCCGATGATCATCGGATCGACTTCGATCAGGTGGCGAGGCTGGCCCGCGAACACAAGCCGAAACTGATCGTGGCCGGGGCGAGCGCTTACCCACGCGAGATCGATCATGCGAAGTTCGCGGAGATTGCAAAAGAAATCGGGGCACTGTTCATGGTCGACATGGCACACTATGCGGGATTGGTCGCGGCCGGGATTCATAACAGCCCGGTGCAGGTCGCCGACTTTGTGACCTCAACGTCCCATAAAACGCTGCGCGGCCCCCGTTCCGGATTTGTGCTTTGTAAAACTCAGCACGCCAAGGGAATCGATAAGACGGTCTTTCCCGGATTACAGGGCGGCCCGCTGGAACATGTGATCGCCGGGAAGGCCGTTTGTTTTCAGGAAGCGCAGCAGCCTTCGTTCAAGGTCTATGCTCAACAGATTGTCGACAATGCCCGCACACTGGCGGAAACCTTGCTGGCCGGCGGATTGAAACTCGCCAGCGGCGGGACCGACAATCATTTGATGCTCGCCGATGTGACCACTGTCGGCCTCACAGGCAAAATCGCGGAACACGCCCTCGATGAGGCGGGAATCACCGTCAACAAAAACATGATCCCCTACGACCCGCGCAAGCCGCTCGACCCCAGTGGGATTCGCATTGGCACGGCCGCGCTGACCACGCGCGGCATGAAAACCGCTGAGATGAAACGTGTCGGCACCTGGATTCTCGCCGCCCTGAAATCCGCCGATGCTCCCGCCGGCCTGGAACGCATTCGCGGTGAGATTCGCGAGTTCTGCGCAGCATTTCCCGTCCCGGGAATCTCCTAACATGCTTGCGGGTTCGCAGGCTGCGAACCCGCAAGCGACTCATGAATTCTTATGGCGAATTCCGATCCGGCACATTTTCCATGCTAGGTTTCACCTTGGAGAATCCCGGTCGGGTGGAGCGTGCGCTCTAACGCGGTGTCGATTCTTCCGATTCCGCCGAAGTTTCCGGCGGTGAGGCAGGTCTCGCGTGTCGGTAGCCGCTCCTTCTCTCGAAATGGCGAATCTCGAAGCCACGTTCGTCGGCCCCATGCCGTCCTGGCTGGATTCCAATACGCGGCAGGGGGATAGCAACACTCGTTCGCTCGTGCCGGGCATGAAGCTCGTCGACATCTCGCAAGCAGATTGGAAAGACGCGCCGGGATCGTTGTTGCGTCAACGTTTGACGGCCGCAACAGGCGTGCTGATCTGTTGTCTTGCACTCCTGTTCCTGCGTTCCTGGTGGATGTCGGATACCATTTGGGCGTGGCTCCGCGGCTTGATTCTTGTGGAAACGGTTGGCTGTCTGGTGTTGCTGACTGGGAGTCGAAAACTCTCGCTGCCAGAACTGCGTGGCATCGAAATCGCGTTATTCGTCCCGGTGGGTATCCAACTGCTGGCCCTGCATTGGGGCGCGATGCGGGAAGCCGCCGTCGCGATGGATCAGTTGAAAATTCTGGAAGTGACGCAGATCGCCACCTTCGGATTCGCGCTGCTGATGCTGGCCTACGGAATGTTCATGCCCAATGGCTGGCAACGCACGGCCGTCATGCTGATTCCTCCCTCACTAGCCCCGATCACCATCGCGGTCTGCGGATTATGGTTACACCCCTGGCTCGCGGAATTGTTCACAGCCCAGCGGTTGACTGAAGTCGCCCTGGTTCCAATCGCTTCCGCCGCCGTTGCCGTTTTTGGCACGCGGACCATTGCCACATTGCGACACGAAGCGCGGCTGGCGAAAAAGCTGGGTCAGTATCGACTCAAACGAGAACTCGGCCGCGGCGGCATGGGACAGGTCTTTCTGGGCGAACATCAACTTCTGAAACGGCCCTGTGCCATCAAGGTCATCCATCCGCAGCATGTGATCGACCCGCTGGCTTTGGCGCGCTTTGAGCAAGAGGTTCGCAGCACGGCCCGCTTATCGCATTGGCATACGGTCGAGGTTTACGACTATGGCCACACCGACGACGGCACCTTTTATTATGTGATGGAATATCTTCCCGGCATGAACCTGAGCGAACTTGTGCATCAGTTCGGCCCCTTGCCAATCGCTCGCGCGATTCACTTTCTCCGCCAGACATGCGCAGCGTTGAAGGAAGCCCATCGTGAGGGGATGATTCATCGCGATTTGAAACCGGCGAACATCTATGCGGCTGAACGTGGCGGTGTGTACGATGTCACCAAGCTGCTCGATTTCGGTCTGGTGGCTGATCCGCGCGATCGCACCTTGGTGACAGAGGACGGAGCGGCCGTAACATCCCCGTTCGCTGGCTCGCCGCTCTATATGTCGCCCGAACAAGCCCGCGGCAATCGCGATGTCGATCCGCGCAGCGACATCTATTCGCTGGGTGCCGTCGGTTATTTCCTGACGACGGGCCGCCCCCCCTTTGAAGGAAAATCGCCTTGGCGGGTGATGCTGGCCCACGCCCGGAACCCGGTGAATCCTCCGTCTGAACTCCGTCTCGATCTGCCGTCCGATCTGGAAGATGTCTTGCTGAAATGTCTGGCGAAACGGCCGGAAGATCGCTATCAGAATGTCTGCGAACTCGCGGAATCCCTTGACCGCTGTGCCGCCGGTCGCATTTGGACGTTCCAGAATGCTGAAACGTGGTGGGCCACGAATGTGACGACCTGCGAGTTGTAGCAAAGCTCGCCGATGGCATCGGCGGAGCCGCGGGTCCGCGAAGCGCAAGCGATTCGATGGAACATCAAAACTGCTGCAGAAAGCGGACATCGTTTTCGTAGAACAGGCGGATGTTGTGGATGCCGTGCCGCAGCATGCAGAACCGAGCGATGCCTAAACCGAAGGCGAAACCGGAGACTTCCTCGGGATCATATCCGACGGCGCGCAACACGTTGGGATCGATCATGCCGGCTCCGCCCAGTTCTAGCCAGCCATTCTTCCAGCGGACATCGACTTCCACCGAGGGTTCGGTGAAGGGGAAGAACGAAGGCCGAAAACGGATTGTCGTTTCTTCCCCGAGATACGATGTGGCGAAAAGTTTCAGGACTGTCTTAAGCGACGCCATCGTCACATCCGGGCCGATCATCAGCCCTTCCATTTGATGAAACATGAAATGATGCGTGTCGTCCACTTCATCCGGGCGGTAGACCCGGCCGACTGAAACAATGCGGATCGGCGGCTTGCGGTGTTCCATCACGCGAATCTGCACAGTCGACGTCTGACTGCGCAGCATCAACGGACCGGCAGATGTCTGTGCCGTCGCGAGATAGAAGTTCTCCAGCGGGTCGCGCGCCGGATGTTCTTTGGGAATGTTGAGAGCTTCAAAGTTGTGATACTCGTCTTCAAGTTCCGGGCCATCGACCACCTCAAAACCGAAACGGCCCATGATCTCCTTGAACTCTTCAATCGTCTGCGTGAGCGGATGCAAGCGGCCCAGCTGGGGACGGTCGCCTGGCAAGGTCAGGTCGATCGCGGTCGCCACGCGCTTGGGTTGCTGCAACTCGGCCTGACGTTCATCCAACTTAGTCGTGACGCGATCTCGAACTTCGTTGAACCGTTTACCGACAACCGGCCGGTCCGCGGCGGGAACTTTGCCCACCACGGCTTGCAGGTCTTTCAAGCGGCCTTGTTTCTTACCAAGGAACTGAATCCGCACCTGTTCCAGGTCGGCGGAGGAACGGGCGGCGGTCAGCGCGGCGAGGGCTTCCGCTTCAAACGCAGAACAGGCGGCATCGAATTCAGCCGACATCCGCAGCGACTCCAAAAAAATAGCCCGGCAAGTTCAATTGCCGGGCAGGGGACGAGCAGGAATTGTTGCCGGCGAACTCAAGCCGCGACCGCGGCCTTGGCTTCCCGAGCCGCCGCGAAGATTTCGTCGAAGACCAGCGGCGAGTGGATCGCGATCTCGCTAAGCATCTTGCGATTGATCGTAATGCCCGCGAGCTTCAAGCCATGCATGAATTTTGAGTAAGACAGACCGCGCATTTCCGCAGCCGCCGAAACACGCGTGATCCACAGCGAACGGAAATCCCGTTTGCGATTGCGGCGATCACGGTACGCGGTCACACGGGCGCGAAGCACCGTTTCTTTCACGATCCGCAACAGCTTGCGGCGACCCATCACCCGGCCTTTCGCCTCTTGGAAGAGGCGATTGTGTGCTCGGCGGCGGGCGACGCTGTACTTAATACGCATGGCAAAACCAATCGATCAATGGAGAACTTGAATCGGAGTCAAGGGATGAACGGAAGTCAGAACGCTTGCGCCGAATTACAAAATCGGCCGCAAACCTTCAATGACCATCTTCGGTTCCCAAGTGGTGAGAACCGAATCCTTCCGCAGTTGACGTTTCCGCTTGGACGACTTACTGCTCAGAATGTGGCCGCGGCCAGCGGATCGGCATTTCACCTTGCCGCTCGCTGTGACCTTAAACCGCTTCGCAAGTCCTTTGTGCGTTTTCTGTTTCGGCATGATTCCACTTTCACGGGAAGTCAGTTCCCGGACCGCATCCTAAGTATTCAAGCAGTCCAGAGTTCCAAGCGGGGGATTATATGCGAGACCGGGATGAATTATCCAGCGATCCAGCAAGGATTTTCGTCATGCGACGATGAACTTCGCCATGCAAAGTCTCTGCGGTCAAGATTTGGGCGTTAAAACCGCCGTCATGCTTTTTCCGCCTTCCATTCCAGGTGTTTTTTCCACTTTCGCGACATCTTGCAATTGCTCGATAATTTCCGTGAGCATTTCGCGGCCGCGTTCATGGTGGGCATTTTCCCGTCCGCGGAAAATGACCGTGAATTTCACTTTATCTCGGTGAGTCAGAAACTCACGCGCCTGCTTGACCTTGAAATCAATATCGTGATCGCCCGTTTTGGGTCGCAAACGAACTTCTTTGAGCTGCACCTGATGCTGTTTGGTGGCGTTCGAGTGCTTCTTCTTCTGTTCGTACTTGAACTTGCCGTAATCCATAATACGACACACCGGCGGGCGTTCCGTCGGAGCGACTTCCACGAGATCCATCCCAGCGTCGTAGGCTAAGCGCTGCGCGTCGGACGTGGGGATAATCCCCAGCATTTTGCCGGTCTGATCCACAACCCGAATGGGCGTGAGACGGATCTGGTCATTCAGACGATGCGTGATTTCGATTGCAACTCACTCCTGAAAGTTCACAAGTTCAGTCCAGACGAACGCCAGCGGCGCAGCCGGTATGCGTCACAAATCGCACCGCAATTGAACGGGAATCATCTCCGCCTAGCGATCCGCCAGCGTAATAATCGATTTTCCCATCAAACTCCGGAGATCAATAGATTTAACTCGGAACATGCTTCCCGTCAAGAGGTTACGCGAAAAAATTCGTTAAAGCAGTAGTGACTCGTCTGCGCACCACTTGTCTAACTGAAAATTACCGATTCCCAATAGCCGTGCCGCCGGGCTTGACTTGCCAGTTTTCGTGGTAATCTCTTCCCACTCATAACGGCCATTCCCCCTGATCACCTGTCATGGTTTTGCGATCGAATTTGATGATTTTTCACGACCGCTGTGGTACGATCTTACACGCTCATGAACGCAGCAAATCGCGTCAGCGACATTTGATGCGGCGAGTCCCCATCATTCAGTTCAAGCCACGCCCTTTGACTGAGGAGTTCCGGAGATGGTGTTGAATCACCGGAAAATTGCGACCCTGCTCGCACTGATCTGTTCGCTGTGCTCATGCGGACAGTTGCTGAGCGAGGAAGACGTTGCCGATGCCGACGAGGCTGTCGCGAAAGAAAATGCGCGTGCCCAAGCCGATCAGTTGAAGCCGGCGTTTAATCCATTGCAGCAACTGATTCAAAACTTGTTTCAACCGAGAAATCGAGTCGCGCCACCCGCTGCCATGCGGGCCAACGCGCGCAATCGGCGGGGCAACTTCAAACCAGATGACGCCAATGGCGAGGAACAGGCGGTTCGCGTTAATCCTTCGGACCGCGACTACATCGATTCTCGCGCGCCGCACGATGCCAAGATCGAACATCAACTCAAGTTGGCCCAAACGGCGATCCAGCGGAAAGATTGGAAACAGGCCGGCACCTTGTTGCAACAATTGCTCGACCTGCCGGAAGATTCGCTCCATCGCCTCCCGGACGGTCGCTGGCAATCGGTGCGTATCACGGCGTCTGCGGAATTGGGTCGCGCTCCGGCCGATGTGCTGCAAAGTTACCAGCAGCAGTACGGGGGACTTGCGAAGCAGATCTTCGACGATGCACAGGCCGAAGGGGATATCACCGGCGTCATCCGAGCTGCCACTCGTTTTTTTCATACCGACGCCGGCTTTCAGGCCGCGCAGCAATTGGCGATGGTCCATCGCGATCGGGCGGAATTCGGCGTCGCCGCGCAATGGCTCGATCAATTGCGTGCTTCCCGCGCGAGTTTCACGCAGCAGCCCGGTTGGCGAGTTCAGGCTGCGGCAATTTACCGCCAGGCCGGACGGGATGACGCGGCGAAAAAATTACTCGACGGAGTGGAAACGGCCGAGACGTCCATCCGCATCGGCGGTCAGCCGGGCGATTTTTCCGCCTGGCTGGCGTCGCTGCCTGTGTTCAGCACAGCCAAACCTTCCGTCTTAACCGACTGGATGCAACTCGCCGGGACTTCGGACCGAACCGGTTTGCTGGCGGGCAGCGCTCCGTTCTTGATGTCCGAATGGCATGTGCCATACTCGTCCAGCCACGGCGTTCGCCAACGTGTGAAATGGCTGATGCAGGACTTGGCCGATCAGGATCGGCCGTTACTGCTGGCGGCTCAACCGCTGGCGATCGACGGCAAGGCGATTTATCGCGATCTCCGTGGCGTGCATGTCGTCGATGTTGCCACTGGCGACAGCTTATGGGAAAGCATCGAAGGCATGTCGGCCGAGCGTATCGCTGGCGGCATGACCAACGACGGCGACGAAGATCATGAGATCGCATTCCAATTTGCGAATGGCATGGGCGATCCGTTCGGCGGACATCAGGCCGAGCAACATCCGCTGGTCAGTTTCCTGCTGCGCGATGCGGCTTACAACACGATTTCGAGCGACGGCCGACAAGTCTTCCTCATTGAAGACCAGGGAATTCTCACGCGCCAGAACTCCGGCTGGCAGGGGGGCGGAGATGACGAACAAGTCGATCCCTACGGCTTCTCATGGTCCACCAACCGGATCGCATCCTACGATTTACTCACTGGCCGCCCGCTGTGGACCGTCGGCGGGCCGGAAACTGCCGAAGCGTTCCAACTGCC